>ENA-OQIE01001267-OQIE01001267.1-human-gut-metagenome-genome-assembly--contig:-NODE-1267-length-12029-cov-3.377761_pt1 | contig 12029 bp, 9 predicted proteins | sample MGYA00242569_ERZ504731 | MGnify/ENA primary metagenome ERZ504731 (study PRJEB26092, sample SAMD00036208) | human gut metagenome | host: Homo sapiens | study: EMG produced TPA metagenomics assembly of...
TTAATTTTCTGACTCCCTTCGAGGTGCTTCAAAATTTTTTTCTCTGATTGTGTTGCACTTGACTTGACAATCTATCAGTAAATAAATTATGAATTATAGAAATACTGTTCGGGATATTTGCTTTTTCGTGAAATATAGAGTATAATAAAATGGTCGAAAATGAAACATCAGGAGGTTACAGCATGGCATTTGAAATTGAAGCATTGACGGCGAAACAGCGGGAACAGTTTGCAGTGAAGCAGATCCCCGATCCGTTATCTCCCGTTTTAGGGATTCTCAAGCCGAGAGAGTGGATCATAGATGCGGGAAAAGATGTGTTTTTGTTTGCAATCGGCGTGCATCGGGATTACCCGAATGAGGAGTTGTTCTTTTTTCACTGGAAAGATCAAGAGATGATTTTGCCGCTGAGAAAGGAAAACCAGCTGCCGAATACGCGAATCTGGAGTTTCCAAACCTCATGGGAAAATCCCTTGAGATACGTACAGGGGAATATCAGATCACAAATGCTGGCAGATTTGAAGCAGGCGTTAGAGGTCTACAGAGTAGACGGAACATCTGATCCCAGCAATTTGGCAGTGCAGGTCGTGTGCGATTTTTAGGCGGTGCTGCAAAAGGTGTTTTTGCACACTTGACAATTGTCGCAGTTTATGCTATAATAATTTACATTGAAATAATATAATTGCAAGTAATCACTAAAAAGAAAGCTCCCAGATCTGCAACTCTGGGGGCTTTCGCCTTATCTATAAAAAAGGCGGAAATAAGTAGGCGTTATAACACACAGAAATTTTTTTGTCAATCCGGCAGAAGTGCTGTCGGATTCCAGCACATTGCGAAAGGAGCATTCCATGAAGCTGCATCAACTGACCTGGCAGGAGATCTGTCAGATGATACCCAAACGAAAAGCCGATGCCCAGAAAGGAGATTTCGGGCGGCTGCTCTGCATTACCGGAAGCCGCAATATGCCCGGAGCCTGCCTGCTTTCCACGCAGGCAGCCCTGCGGGGCGGTGCCGGACTGGTGACAGTTGCCACGGCTCCGGAAAATCCCATGCGGCTGGCGGCGGCAGCACCGGAAGCGATGTGGCTGCCGCTGGAAACGGACAAAGCCGGATTTCTCCGCAGCAGCGACCAGAACCGGAAAACGCTGGAAAAGCAGCTTTCCCGTGCCAATGCGGTGCTGCTCGGCTGCGGGCTGGGCGTGACCGAAGAAACCCGCCGGCTGGTGCACTGGGTGCTGGAACAGGCGGTGTGTCCGGTGGTGCTGGACGCAGATGGTCTAAACTGTGCGGTTTCCTGCATAGAGTTAAGCAGAAGGACAGGGAAGGACTGGATCCTGACACCGCACCCCGGCGAAATGGCACGGCTGACCGGACGTTCGATTCCGCAGATACAGGAAAACCGTGTGGAAACGGCAACGCAGTTTGCAGCCGCCTATCCGGTGACGCTGGCACTCAAGGGAGCCGGCACACTGGTGGCACAGGGAAGCCGTCTGGCACAGAACCCCACCGGCAATCCGGGCATGAGCCGCGGCGGCAGCGGGGACGTTCTCGCCGGACTGATCGCCGCCTTTGCTGCACAGGGGATTCCGTCTTGGGAGGCAGCCTGTGCAGGGGTGTATCTCCACGGACTTGCCGGAGATGCAGCGGCGGCAGCACTGTCCCAGCAGGCAATGCTGCCGCGGGACTTGCTGGCATATCTGCCGCAGGTGCTGGTCAAGCTGGAACAGGAACGGTGAAATGTATCCGCCCTTTCTCTGCCCAAAATGTGCAACACTGCACAATATTGTCCGAAAGGCTCTGATTGGGAGGAAATTGCATGAAACGAAATTACAGTGCTGTCTTGAGTTTGCTGCTCGCCGGCGGGATCTGCTGTACCGGCTGTGCCAAAGCCGGCGGCGAAGCCACTGCTGCTCAAAAGCTGGGCGGCAGTTTTACCACGGAAATGACCATGACAATGGAGGACTGGACCGCAGCCGGCACGCTGTCCCGCCTGGGTGACGGAGCATGGAGCGTGTCGTTTGCTGAGCCGGCTACGCTTGCCGGTGTGGTGCTGGACTTTTCCGGCGGGGAAGTGACAGCGTCATATAAGGGGCTGGGCTTTTCCGGGCCCCAGTCCGCCATGCCGGCGAAGTCGGTGCTGAGCCAGATGATTCAGGTGGTAGATGAACTGGCACAGCAGGAGGAGATCACCGGCAAGGAGCAGGACGGCTGCGTGTCGGTGGAGGGGGATCTGGAGGGAAACCCCTACACCCTGACCTTGACGGAAAACGGGGATTTGTCCGGCTTTACCATGGAAAATTTTGATACCACCCTGACATTTACCCAGTTTCAGTCCGGAGCCGCTGTTGCAACGGAAACCACAACGCTGGAATCACGATAGTTCTGGAAGAAGGTCGCTGTATTGTGAAAACGGTACAGCGACCTTTTTAATTTTCTCACTGCAATTCATGAAATATTTTTATGTGCTGTAAACTGCATTCACAGAAATATGGTATGATAAAAGATATAAAATAAAAATATGGAAGAAATCTTCTACAGGCAACATTGTGCGGTGCTGCACATATCAGAAAGGGGTCGTTTTCATGCAAAAGACACGCAAAATTTTTTCCAGACTGACTGCGGCGGTGCTTGCCGGTGCAATGCTGGTTTCCGGCGGGGCAGTTTCCATGACGGTTTCCGCTGCATCTGCAAAGCCGGTTCTGGACACAGATGTTACAGTGCCGTCAGCAGGCAATGTTCTCATCGGAATGGAGGGCACTTATGCCAACGATATACAGGCGGCTCTGAAGCTGGTGAACCAGTACCGCTGGGAGGCTTGCAGCAATGGCTATCCCAATCCGGTGAACGGCAAAAAGCTGACCAAAAACGACTATGTTCCCATGGAGTGGTCTGCCGGACTGGAATATCTGGCACGGATTCGTGCGGCAGAGAGTTCCCAGACGATTGCTCACGAACGCACCAATGGTTCCAATTGTTTTCAGATTCAGACCCCAGGGGGCTACAGTTCCGGCGGTGAATGCCTTGCATGGTGGGGCTGGGATCTGGATATGACGACCGGCGTGAAATTGTGGTACAGCGAAAAGGACGCTTACCTCAACCAGACCGGCGGCGTGACGGGACACTATACCAGTATGATCTCCCCCAGCAACCGCTATGTCGGCATGGGAGCTTTTGGCACCAGTACCGCACAGTACTACAGCACTTCCTGTGCGGAGTTCAGCGGCACCAACAACAGTGAAACGTTCCAGTTCACTTACGGTGATTGTGTCCAGACGCTGGAAGTGCCGGCGAGTGCGGTGACGATTTCTTCTAACCAGAGCAAGTACCTGTATTATGGTGACCGGAAAACCTTGCAGCTGACCGCTTCTTATAATGGGCACAGCGGCTTTCCGGTGGAGTATGCCAAGTGGAGTTCCTCTGCACCCAGCGTGGTGAGCATTGAGGGGAACAATACCGCTGTTGTGAAAGATTATGGCAAGGCAACACTTACCGCAGATCTGGGCGGAAAGACCTACACGCTGAATGTGGAAGTGAAAGACATTGTCAAAGGGGACGTAGAGTGCGACGACACCATTGACAGTTCCGACGTGTTCAGCACGCTGCTGCATGTGGCAAGTGTCGGTGCCGGCGTAGGCGGAACACTTACTGACGGACAGCTGACCGCCGCAGACATTGACGGCAACGGCACTGTGGATTCTACAGATGTTTACTATTTAATGTATTATGTTGCCCTGAACGGTGCGGGAATTCATAGTTCGTGGGACGATGTGCTGAGATGAGAAAGAATTCCACAGAAAAGGGGAAAATCAACATGAAATGGTGGAAAAGGCTTCTGGTGCTGCTGGTTGCAGGGGTGGTTTGCGGAGCAATCATGCGGGTAATGGCACTGTGGGTATCGAAAAACACCCTGTCGGCATCGGCGGCAGAACAGACTTACGGCGATCTGACCTACGTGCTGCACAACGGAAACGCCGAGATCACCGGCTGTGCGGCAGGCGTGACAGCACTGGAGATTCCGGCAGAAATCGACGGCAGTCCGGTAACGGCGGTCGGGGACAGTGCCTTTCTCAAGCAGCAGAAATTGCAGACCGTTTCTCTGCCGGACAGCGTTCAGAGCATCGGCACACAGGCATTTTCCGGCTGTATCAACTTGCAGGAGATCACAGTTCCGGCAGGCACACAGTCTGTCGGCAACTCCGCTTTTTCCGGCTGCACCAATCTGGAAAAGGCAGTGCTGGGGGACAGTGTGGAAACATTGGGGAGCAGCGTGTTCTCCGGCTGTGAAAGTCTGGCAGAGGTGCAGCTTTCCGCCAACTTGCAGAAAATGGGCGGCAGCGTTTTCCAGAACTGCACTGCGTTGAAAACGGTTGCCATTCCGGAACAGGTGCAGACACTGGGCGGCTCCACATTTTCCGGCTGTTCCCGTCTGTATCAGGTCACATTGCCAATAAAGATGACTGAGATCCAAAGCCGTGCCTTTGAGGACTGTCCCAAACTGGAAACGATCACCCTGCCGGAAAGCCTGAACACGCTCGGCTATGGGGCATTCCAAAACTGTTCCGGTTTGCAGAAAATCAGCCTGCCGGAGCAGGTTACAGAAGTCGGCGACTACGCCTTTGCCCACTGCACCGCACTGGAGCAGGCGGCAGTTTCCGGAAACGTGCTGACACTCGGGAAAAACATGTTCTGCGACTGCCGCAGACTTGCCGAAGTGACACTGGCGGAGGGCTTGACGGAACTGGGAAACAGCATGTTTCTGGACTGCATTTCCCTACAGGCAGTGACCATTCCGGACAGTGTCAGCCAGATCGGGGAGTCCACATTCTCCGGCTGTACAGATTTGCAGCACGTCACGCTTCCTCAAAATCTGAAACAGATCGGCGGCAATGCTTTCCGGAACTGCTCGTCCCTCACGGCAGTGGCGTTTCCGGAAAAGCTGAAAAGTATCGGCAATGAAGCGTTTTCCGGCTGTTCCGGACTACAGGAGGCACTGCTGCCGGATACGACAGATACACTGGGCTACAGCGTCTTTTATGGCTGTACAAGTCTGGAACGGGTGCGGCTTTCCGATGAAATTACGGAACTGGGGCAGACGGTATTCCGCCAGTGCAAAAAGCTGCCGGAAATCACCCTGCCCAAGAACCTGACCACCATTGGGGAAAGCACCTTTTTCAGCTGTGACGGCTTTACGCGGGTGGAAATCCCCGACGGCACACAGCGAATCGGTTCCAATGCGTTTTCCTACTGCACCAACCTGAAAGAAGTTGTCATTCCCAAAAGCGTGACCCAGATCGGCGGGGCGTTTGAGAGTTTCGCCGGCTGTGACAGACTGACCGATGTGTACTATGCCGGCTCGGAGGAGGACTGGAACAAGATTCGGTTCTGCACGACACTGGACAAGATTTTGAAAGTGCGTATCCATTTCAACGGGGAATTGTCCGTGACCACTACCACGCCGGCAGGAACCACAACTGCCACGGAAACTACCGCGACTACTACAATTACCACTGCGACAGAACCGGTTGTGCCGTTCATGAAAGGCGACGTTGATGGCGACGGCAAGATCGACAGCAGTGACGTGTTCGCGGCAATGCTCTACGTGGCATACACCGCTGTGGGCAGAGCCGGCAATCTCACTGCTGACCAGATGCAAGCTGCGGACATCGACGAAAGTGGCAGCATCGATTCCACAGATGTGTACTATTTGCTGTACTATATCGCCCTGAATGGTGCGGGTGTCCGCAGTACATGGGCAGATGTGGTGAAATAACACTTGCGTTAGCGAGAGGCAGAAAGCCTGTATTCTTTTTTTTGGAATACAGGCTTTTTTGTGTTTGGAATGTTGTTGCATTTTATAGTTTATAGAATGTTCTCAAAAAGTTGTTTATTTTTTTTTTTTTTTTTGCGGTATAATAGGAAATGCTAGCGTGTATTATGGAAAGTTGTACGTTCGTATAATGACAGATTTGTGAAAGGAGTAAAAAGCAATGAAAAAAATCAGAACTTTTTTGGCAGCTTTGACGGCTGTGACCATGTGCATCGGGGCAGTGCCTGTGGCACAGGTGCATCTGCCGCAGGTGTCGATTACGGCGTGTGCAGAAGATCTCACGTATGACAATTTGACGTATAGAATCGAGGGTGATGAAACGAAAACTGTCACCATTACTGGCTGTGACAAGAATGCAATATCGATCGATATTCCCGCTGAAATCGATGGCTTGCCGGTAACGAAGATTGGAACATATGCATTTCAATCTCATGAAAATCTGGTAAAAGCAATATTTCCGAGCAGCATTTTGACAATGGGTGAAAGAGTGTTTAACGGAGATAAAAGTTTGAGAACAGTGACACTTTCGGCAAATCTGAAAGAAATGGGAACGGGAACATTTTCCGGCTGTACCAGTCTGAAAGAGATTTCGATTCCAGAGGGCGTTGCATCTTTGAAAAACGCAACTTTTTCGGGCTGTACCTATCTGACAACGGTTTCGATTCCAGAGAGTGTAACAACCTTAGGCAACAGCGTCTTTGAGGAATGTACTAACTTAAAATCTATCACACTTCCCAGCAGCTTGGTAAGTATAGGCAGCTCTGCATTTAAGAATTGTGCAAAACTGAGTGCAATTGTCATTCCGGATAATGTTTCTGTTTTAGAAAATTCAACGTTTTACAATTGCACTGGTCTGAAAGAAGTAACACTGTCGAAAGAGTTGACAACTGTTGGTGAACAGGCATTTCAAAATTGTACTTCTTTGACAGCGGTAGAACTGCCGGACGGTGTGGCAACAATTGGTCGAAAAGCCTTTTCTGATTGCTCTGTGCTTGCAAATGTGACTTTTCCGCAGAGTTTAACAAAGATCTGTGACAACGCATTCAACAATTGCAATAAACTGAATGAAGTGAAATTCCATGATGAATTGGTGACCATTGAAGAGAATGCTTTTTATGGTTGTAAAAGTTTGACAGAAGTGACACTTCCGGATTCTGTGATGACGGTAGAAGACAGTGCCTTTTCGGGCTGCACGGCTTTGGAAAGTGCGACGATTGGAAGTGGCGTGCAAAAGATTCCATCTGGAATGTTCAATAATTGCACTAGCCTGAAAGAAGTGACATTGCCGAAAGAAGTGATGGTTGTTGGTGAACAGGCATTTCAAAACTGTGCTGCTTTGACAGCAATAGAACTGCCGGATGGCGTGATGTTAATCGGAGAGGGTGCCTTTTCCGACTGTACTAGTTTGACAGAGATTAATATTCCGGCTGATGTGTCAATAATTGAAGCAAGCACTTTTTCCGGTTGCACCGGTTTGGAAAATGTCACATTTCCGGAAGGATTGACCTATATTAAGGGCAATGCATTTGGAAACTGCACGAAATTAAAAAATGTGAAATTTCCGGATAGCTTGACGACGATAGAGTACAGGGCATTTCATGATTGCAAATCGCTTACAAAAGTGGTTCTGCCGGAAAATTTAACAGATATAGGCATGGATATTTGGGGTACAAGTACTACATTTGAGAACTGTAGCAGCGTTTATGCGGTTCAGATTCCGAAAAGCCTTCAAAAAATTGCTGCCGTTGCTTTTAACAGCGATATTTCCGATGTTTACTACACAGGTTCGGAAGAAGATTGGAAAAAGATGTCCATTCATAGCAATAATAGTTCTATTCTGAACGCCACTATCCACTACAACTGGAACCCCAACGACCCCATTCCCGACAAGACCGTAACCACCACTGAAACCACCACAGAAACTACCACTACCACAACAACGACAACCACCACAACAACCACTACAAAATCCACTACCGAACAGACCACCAACACCACGAACACTACTACAAACACCACCGCAGCAGCAACGACTACCACAGCGACGACTACCACCACTAAGCCGACCCCCGCACCTGCAAAGGGTGACGCTTCCGGTGACGGCGTGCTCGACACCAACGACGTATTCGAAGCCATGCTCTACGTGGCATACTGCGGTGCAGGCATGTCCAGCAATCTCACCGCTGACCAGATCGCCGCTGCCGATATTGACGGTGACGGCTCGGTAGATTCCACCGATGTGTACTATATCCTTTACTACGTTGCCCTGCAGGGTGCAGGCAAGAATCCGACTTGGGACTTCGTGCTGGGCAGAAAGTAACCCTAATTTTCCTGAAATAGAGAGCCGCTGTGCAGTTGTGCATGGCGGTTTTTTGTTGCACGTGTAATAAAATGGGATTTGTTTTATTGCAGAACACTTGACTTTGCAAACAAATTCCGTTATAATAAAAGACGGGCTTTTGTGCATCTTGACTTGCGAAAAGCCGTTCCCAGCGGACTGGGATTCCCAAAACAGATTGGAAGGTTAACATGCATACAGAATTTTTAATGGGAAATGCTGCGATTGCCATGGGTGCCATTGCGGCAGGTCTGAACGTGGTTTCCGGCTATCCCGGAACGCCGTCTACCGAGGTGCTGGAAACGACTGCCAAGCACAATGACGGCAGCATTTATGTGGAGTGGTCCACAAACGAAAAAGCGGCAATGGAACTGGCTGCCGGTGCGGCGTACTGCGGTGCACGAACCATGGTGACCATGAAGCAGGTGGGGCTGAACGTGGCTTCTGATCCGCTGATGAGCTTGGCATATATTGGTGTCAAAGGCGGCATGGTGATACTGGTGGCAGACGACCCCGGGCCGATCTCCTCGCAGACCGAACAGGATACGCGGCGGTTTGCGGCGTTCTCCAAGCTGCCCTGCTTCGACCCCTCCGGCGTGCAGGAAGCCTATGACATGATTCAGGAGGCGTTTGCCTATTCGGAGCGTTACCACACACCGGTGCTGTTTCGCCCGACGACCAGAGTCTGTCATGGCTACGCTTCGATCACGGTGAAAGATGCGGCAGAATATCAGGTCAACTCGCCGGAGGGGTTTGTGAAAGACTCCTCCAAGTGGGTGATTTTTCCCAAGCTGTCCTATCAGAATCATATCCGTATGGAAAAGCGGAATACCGAACTGAAAAGTGTCTTTTCCGACTATCCCCGCAACCGGATCTATCCGGAAACAGATACCGCATGTCAGAAGGGCATTGCCACCCATGGCATCAGCTTTTCCTATACCATGGAAGCCCTGCACGGCAAAGCTGCACCGCGGCTGCTGAAAGTGGCAACACCGTTCCCGTTTCCGGAACAGCTGGCAGTGGAGTTTTTGCAGGGACTGGACGAGGTGCTGTGTCTGGAGGAGCTGGATCCTGTCATTGAACAGGAACTGGTGTACCTCTGCGGCAAGTACCACCTGCCCACCCGTATCCGCGGCAAGCTGACAGAGGACGTGGCTCTTGCCGGAGAGAATTCCTGCGACAGCGTGGCGGCAGATTTGGCAGCCTTTCTGGGCTGGCAGCCGCCGAAGCAGAACACAGCAGACCAGCCGCCGGAACTGCCGGTACGTCCGCCGGTGCTCTGTGCCGGCTGTCCGCACAGAGCCTCATTCTTTGCCGTAAAAGAAGCGATGAAAGGCAAAAAGAGCGTATTCTGCGGAGATATTGGCTGCTATACGCTGGGCAACGCCATGCCGCTGGACATGGTGGATACCTGTCTGTGTATGGGTGCCGGTGTCAACATGACGCAGGGCATTGGAAAAATCGAACCGGATACCACTTGTTTTGCTTTCGTGGGGGATTCCACATTTTTTGCGTCGGCAATTACCGGCATGGTCAACGCGGTATACAATCAGGCGAATATGACACTGGTGGTACTGGATAATTCCACCACAGCAATGACCGGACATCAGCCTCACCCCGGCACCGGAAAAACCATGATGGGGCAAGTGGTGGACAAGGTGAGCATCGAGGACACGCTCCACGGCATCGGTGTGAAAACCGTAGAAACCGTAAACCCGCTGCACTTGCAGGAGGCGATCGACTGCGTAAAGCGGGTGGCTGTGCAGGACGGTGTAAAGGCGATCATCTTCAAGTCGCCCTGTGCCGTACTCATCAAGTCCGGCAAACCGGCACAGATCGAAGAGAGCAAATGTATACAGTGTAAGAAATGTATCCGGACACTGGGCTGTCCGGCGATCATGCTACAGGACGGCAAGGTGCAGATCGAACAGGCACTTTGCACCGGCTGCGGACTGTGTGCACAGGTCTGCCCCACTGCGGCAATAGGAGGTGCTTGTCATGCGTAAGAATATCATTCTCTGCGGTGTCGGGGGACAGGGCATTGTCCTGACTTCCAAACTGCTGGCAGCGGCGGCAATGGCAAAGGGCATTCCGGTAATGAGTGCCGAAACCATTGGCATGGCACAAAAAGGCGGCAGCGTGTTCAGCTTTCTCCGCATGGGAGAGGAGCTGTACAGCCCCATGTTCCCCAAGGGCACAGCAGATCTTCTGATCGGCTTCGAGCCGGCGGAAGCTGTCCGCATGTTGCCTTATCTGAAACCGGAGGGAACAGTTGTTCTCAACACGCACCCGATTCAGCCGGTAACAGCAACGCTGGGCGGCGGTGCCTATGATGCCGCGGCAATGATTGCCTATTTGCAGAAGCATGCCGGCAATCTGACGATGCTGGACGGCGATGTTGCCTGCCGGAAGATCGGTTCCCCGAAAGTGCTGAACATGGTCATGCTGGGAGCCGTACTCCGCAGCGGGGTACTGCCTTTGACATTGGAAGAAGTGACGGAAACCATGGAACGTACTGTAAAGCCGCAGTTTCGGGAATTGAACCGGAAAGCACTGCATATTGAAGAATAAGAGGTTTTGACAATGAAGATTACACAAACACAGTTGGAACAGGTCAACGACCGCATGCAGGCGTTGATACGCTCAAACAGCTTTTACGGCAAAAAGCTGGAAGCTGCCGGCATGACAGAAGTGCACACGCCGGAGGAATTCGCGAAGCTGCCGTTTTCGGAAAAGAAAGATTTGCGGGACGCGTATCCGCTGGGACTGATGGCAGTACCGGAAGAAGAAGTCGTCCGGATCCACTCGTCCTCCGGTACTACGGGCACACCAGTCATTATCCCGTATACCGCCAAGGACGTAGACGACTGGGCAATCCAGTTCAAGCGTTGTTATGAAACTGCCGGCATCACCAAAAAAGACCGGATTCAGATCACACCGGGCTACGGTCTGTGGACAGCCGGTATTGGTTTCCAGAACGGTGCGGAAAAGCTTGGAGCAATGGTCATTCCCATGGGACCGGGCAACACCGAGAAGCAGCTGCAAATGATGATGGATATGGAGAGCACCGTGCTGTGTTCCACATCTTCTTATGCGTTGCTGCTGGCGGAGGAAATTGGCAAGCGTGGCATCAGGGACAAGATTCATCTGAAAAAGGGTGTTATCGGTTCGGAGCGTTGGAGTCAGAAAATGCGTGACCGGATTTCCGGCGAACTGGGCATTGAACTGTATGACATTTACGGTCTGACAGAAATTTATGGTCCGGGCATCGGCATCAGCTGCAAGGAAAACTGCGGTATGCACTACTGGAACGACTATATCTATCTGGAGATCATCGATCCGGTCACCGGCGAAAATCTGCCGGACGGCGAGATCGGCGAAATCGTCATCACAACATTGGTCAAACAGGGTGCACCGCTGATTCGCTATCGTACACACGATCTGTCCCGCATCATTCCAGGCACCTGTGCCTGCGGCAGCAAATTCCCGCGTATCGACATCATTATGGGCAGAACCGACGACATGATGAAGATCAAGGGCGTAAACGTATTCCCCAGCCAGATCGAGGAGATTCTGAGCACATTTGATGAAATTTCCAGCGAGTACCAGATTCGCATCTCTCATCTGGACGGCAAGGACACCATGCGAATCTATGTAGAATCCACCGGTGATGTGGACTTCGCAGACTTGAGCCGCCGCATTGCGGAGCAGGTCAAGAGCCGTATCGGCTTCACGCCGATCGTCAAAGTGGTAGAAGTTGGCGTACTGCCTCGCAGCACCAAAAAGACTGCCCGTGTCATTGACGAACGGTTTAATTGAGGCAACTTGTAAAACTATAGAACGTGTTCCCACAAAATGATTGTACGG
>ENA-OQIE01001280-OQIE01001280.1-human-gut-metagenome-genome-assembly--contig:-NODE-1280-length-11928-cov-3.345119_pt1 | contig 11928 bp, 10 predicted proteins | sample MGYA00242569_ERZ504731 | MGnify/ENA primary metagenome ERZ504731 (study PRJEB26092, sample SAMD00036208) | human gut metagenome | host: Homo sapiens | study: EMG produced TPA metagenomics assembly of...
TTGTACATGAAGCTTACGGATACGACAATGTCGGATTCCATATGAGCAGTGATGTGATCACAGTAGATTTAAGCGGCGTACTGAGTGAGGCACAGCTTGCTGAAATTGAGGTAGAGACGAACCGTAAGATCTGGGAAAACAGTGAAGTAGAGATTACTTACCCATCCAGAGAAGAACTGGACAAACTGGATTACAGAAGCAAGAAGGAACTGACCGGACAGGTGCGCCTGGTACGTTTTCCGGGCTCCGACCTCTGTGCATGTTGCGGAACACATGTGACACATACTGGTGAGATTGGCGCAGTCAAGATCCTGACAGTAGAAAACTTCCATGAGGGGATCCGTCTGACCATGATCTGTGGAAAGAGAGTGATGGATTATCTGAATATGGTAAATGATCAAAACCGTCAGGTATCCATGAAACTTTCTGCAAAGATTGGAGAGACCGCGGCAGCAGTGGCACGTCTGCAGGATGAAAATTTCCGTCTCAAAGGCCAGGTGAACCACATGTTTGATGAACTTTGCACAGTAGAGGCAAATAACTGGGAAGATGCAGGAAGCGTGCTTCTTTTCCATGAGGGACTGGAAGCTGATCAGGTACGCAGAATGGCAGATGCGGTTATGCAGAAATGCAGCGGATGCTGCGCCGTATTTTCTGCAAATGGAGATGGAAGTTACAAATATGCGATAGGAGAACAGAATGGTGATCTGCGTCAGTTTACAAAAGAGATGAATGCGGCATTAAATGGACGCGGCGGTGGAAAACCATTCTTTGTACAGGGATCTGTCAAGGCATCAGAAGATGAGATCCGTCACTTCTTCAAACAGTGATCTGAGGTAAGAGAAGATGTTTGGAGAATGTCACGCACATGCATTGATGAATGGTATAAACTATCGGGCTGCGGTGAATCTGCACAGAGAAGGAGCCAACGAACAAGCTGTCCGGGAATGCCTGTGCGCATATCAGGAATCAGGAGTTTCTTTTGTGAGAGATGGTGGCGATCCTTATGGAGTGGCAATGCTGGCATCCAGACTTGCCCCGAAGTATGGAATTGATTACCGTACTCCTGTTTTTGCTATTCACAAAAACGGGCATTATGGCTCCATTGTGGGACGTGGATTTGATGATCTGAAAGAGTTCCATCAGAGAGTTCTGGAGGCAAAAGAATCAGGTGCAGATTTCATCAAGATCATGACGACAGGACTTCTGGATTTTAAGAATCACGGCAAAGTGACAGGAGAACCGCTGGAGGCCAAAGAAGTAAAAGAAATGGTACATATTGCTCATGAAGAGGGATTTGCCGTGATGAGCCATACAAATGGATGCTATGGCGTACAAGCAGCAGTGGAGGCTGGTGTTGACAGTATTGAGCATGGGAACTATATGGATGATGAGACGATTTCCATGCTGGCAGACAGCGAAAGCGTGTGGGTTCCGACACTTGTAACTGTGCGGAATCTTAAAGGCTGCGGCAGATTTGAAGATACGATTCTTGCATCTATTATAAAGACAGGCGAGCAGAATCTGAAGAAAGCTTTTGAAAAGAAGGTTCATGTGGCAGTAGGAAGCGATGCCGGTGCATATCAGGTTCTTCACGGCCAGGGTGTACAGGATGAAAGCAGAGCTTTTTTTGATATACTGGGTGATACGCAGGCAGTACGAAGCTGGATGGAAGATCGAGAAAAAAGGATCCGTACCATCTTCCGTCACGGGTCTTCGAATTTAATACAGGTATAAATATTGGAGGTGCGTGATTTCGCAGGGTTGAAAGTAACCCGGAGATCGGCACCTTCTTCCATTCCGCTTGAGGAAAGGTCCGGAACGTTTTCACGGCTGCAGAGGATCTTTACGCCGTCGTATGTCTGGAGCAGCACGGTATTGGCGGTTGTGCCCAGGATCGTGCCGGTTACAGTAGAAGTAATGTTGCGTACTGAAAGTATGTCCGGATCCTCCCCGGTGATTCCACGGATCTTCATGCCGCTGGTGGATTCACCATTAAATTTACCGGTATAGATAATGTTTACATAAGATCCCGGAGCCATTCCTCCTTTGAAATATACAGGAACCGAGGAAAGTGAAACAGTCAGTTCCGATCCTGTGGTCTGCGGAATGACAGTCATTGTGCCGGTGCTGACATTTACGATCTTTGCACGGAGATGCTGTTCTTTTTTCTTCGGTTCAGGGGAAGGCGTAGGAGTTGCTGCAGGTACTTTCAGTGGATCCGTATCGGAGACACTGATCACTTTTGTGAAACTGCCGTCATACTGTTTGTCATCCACGAGTGTTTCGTTGATGAATTTACCGCGAAAATGGACATAGACCCACTTGCCGGCCTTGATGCCTTTTTTGTAGTATTGTCTGACACCGGTGACAGGGAAGGTTACGGTATTTCCCTTTTCTGTAACTATCACAAGGGCATTGGATGTGAGTGATTTCACTTTGCCCTTTAAAGTGCGGTCCTCCAGAGGAGTTTCATTATGATATTTGTCGGTTATTTTGATGGGGGAAATGGTGCTGATATCCGTTCCGGAAAGCTGTCCCTGGTAGATCACACTGACCTGATCACTGGATACAACGCCGTATTTGCATTCAAGCCTTGTCTGGGAAACATCAAATACATAGGTTTCTCCATTGCTGGAAATCGTCAGGTGTGTACCGTCAAAATCCAGCAGTGTGCCGGTAAGCTCATCTATATAAACACGTTCTTCCGTGGAAGGCTCCTGATCTTCCTGTTCTGTGGAATCTGAAGCAGTAACGTCTGAAATTTTATCCTGAAGAGAAATAATATGATCATCGATCTGATCATTGCTGCAGCCTCCCGCAAAAAGGGAAAGGCCGAGAATCATACATGCAGCAGACAGTTTTTTCATTTGTGTCCTCCGACCCGGGATAACGGTCAGTCCTGTTTATCTGTAAGATCATGGGTTTCCGACGCCGGTATAAAGTCAAAGATCTGGCGGAAAGAATCCCATTGCTCACGGCTGTCGATTCCATGGTTGATCAGACCCGTGCATTCAGTACAGGCATTGGTATCCAGATAATTATCGTAATAAATATGATAGGGATTTTGGGTGTTTTTTTCCTGCGGATCGTTCATCGGATCAGTCTCCTTATTGATTGATAAGGATCAGTATATGAAGGCAGGAAAGATTTTATACATATTAAGGGTATTATAGCAAAAAGATTTTTTGATTTCTACAGGGATTTACGGAAAATCCATGCATTTACTGAAAACGTGTTCCTACAGGCTGAACACGGAACCAGTAGGTATAGGAATACTGAAATCCAAGAGAGCTGTAAAGCTTTTCTGCGGAAGTATTGTTTTTTACCACCTGAAGATAAGCGTGGCTGGCGCCTCTTTTTTTGCCCTCATTGAGAAGACCGGTACAGATCTGACGGGCATATCCTCTGCGGCGATAATCTTCACGTACATGAATGGCATAGATACCGATGTAGTCGCGATCCAGGATTCCAAGACCTGTGGCAATGATCTCGCCGTTTTTTGTTATGGAAGCGCAGACAGTTTCCTTAAGAATGGCACGGTACATGGAAGGAACGACGCTTCGATGGATCGGATTTGTAGTTCTTTTCAAGTCAAAAAGGCTGTGGATCCAGAAATCAGGAATTTCATTGGAAAAAAGCACATCGGTGACAGACGCATCCAGAACGGCATTGTCTAGGTCTACAGTCATAACATTTGTTATGTGCTGAACGGAATAGCCCCTGTTTTCCAGCATATAGTCAAAATCCGGGGATACAAGGGGGCTGATCTTAAAGATCGCAGGAGTTCCCAGACGCTTATAGACCTGTTCGCAGTAGGGGATTTTTTCGCGCCATGGAAGTGTGGAGGTTCCGAACTGTTCCACACTGTTGGTCCTGTGCGTATAGAAATAAGAAAAACGTAAGATCCATCCGTCATAAAGTTCCATTTTATGGGAAGGCCATGCGTTCAGTGACATATCTTCGATTTTTTTGATCGTTGTTTCCATAGTATTACCTTTCTGATATGATCAATTTATAAAGTTTATCTGCCAGGATCTGATGCCCCTGTGGTGTGAGATGGATACCGTCAGAAGTTATTGATGTAGGCCCGGACCGTGCAGCTTCCTGATCCAGATCGTTCTGCAGCGGGAGAAAAACGGCGCCATGATCCTGACTGATCTTTTTAATATGCACGGACATCTGTGAAAGAAGAGGAGCCCAGGAAGCGTAGCAGCGTGGCCATGGAAAAACAATTTCTTCTTTCTGTTATACCGGGCGGATCATTATCCGCAGTCGATTATTTTCGTATTGGTGCTTTGATAGTAGCACTTACACCAGCAGTGGTCAAGCGTACGAAATACCGGAAAATGGGTAAAAAACGAATAAACGTGAAAAACATGAAAATTTTTTAAAAAAATTAAAAAAAGTACTTGCATTTTGAAAGAAAGTGTTATATACTAACGAAGTCGGTTGAGGGAAACAACAAAAAACGAAATCAAACGACAGAAACAAAAGAATATGGCCAGTTGGTCAAGGGGCTAAGACGCCGCCCTCTCACGGCGGAAACACGGGTTCGATTCCCGTACTGGCTATTAACTGAAAGCAATCAGAACATGTTTCTGGTTGCTTTTTTGTTTATGATCACAAATGGGGATTTTGGGAGGTTTTACTATGATCATTGATAATGTGTATGTTTTTACACCGGACAAAGCATTTGTAAAAGGCGGGATTATCCTGGATGGGGATAAGATCCGACAGGTTTATGAAGAAAAGGATGCGCCGCAGCTTAACGGGGATGTTCTGGACGGAAAAGGCTGCTACGCCATTCCGGGACTGATCGATCTGCATTTTCATGGATGCAAGGGAGATGATTTCTGCGACGGAGACAAGACTGCGATCGGAAGGATCGCGGAATATGAGGCATCGGTAGGAGTTACAGCGATCGCGCCGGCTACTATGACTTTACCGGTAGAGGAACTGGAGCAGATCCTCCATACAGCAGCAGAATATAAAAAAGAAACAAAGGACTGCCGTAAGGCGGATTTTCTGGGGATCAATATGGAAGGGCCTTTTATCAGCCCGGCGAAAAAAGGGGCACAGGACGCGAGGAATATCCTGCCATGTAATGTGGAAATCTGTGACCGTTTTTTAAAGGCCTCGGAAGGTCTGGTAAAATTTATAGGGATTGCACCTGAAGAAAGTGAGCATGCAGCAGAATTTATCCGAGAAGTTCATGAAAGGGTCAATGTTTCTCTGGCACATACCAATGCAGATTACGATACAGCAATGGAAGCATGCAGAGCAGGGGCAAACCATGCAGTCCATCTGTATAACGCAATGCCTACGTTTACGCATCGTGCACCAGGTGTCGTAGGTGCTGTTTTTGATAGTAAGGATGTTATGGCAGAGATCATCTGTGACGGGATCCATATCCATCCGTCTGTTGTTCGAGCTACCTTTCAGATGATGGGAGCTGACAGGATGATCCTGATCAGCGACAGTATGAGAGCTACCGGTATGCCGGACGGTCAGTATACACTGGGCGGACTGGATGTTAAGGTTGTGGGAAGACTTGCCACGCTGGTATCTGACGGTGCGATCGCAGGATCTGCCACAAATCTGATGGACTGTATGCGTACAGTTGTTAAAAAGATGGAGCTTCCGCTGGAAACAGCCGTGGCCTGCGCGACCATAAATCCGGCCAGAAGCCTTGGTGTGGAAGAACAGTACGGATCTCTGGAAGCAGGTAAAAAAGCTCATGTGGTACTGCTGGATCAGGATCTGGAACTGAAAGCAGTGATCAAGGACGGAGTAAAGATTCGATAGGATCATAGAAGATAAAACGATAAAAAATAAAAAGAATTTCAGGAGCAGATGACAGCAAAATTCGTGTCAGAATTTGTCGAACGAAAATGCTGGACAAAATGCTCCTGAAATTCTATAATTAATTTCACCAGAGATCTTCTGGTATCGATCACCGCCAGGTCAGGCGGGAAATCCCATTTTTATCATAACTGAATAAACATATATTTTAAGAAGGAAAGGGGGCGTGTATGTTTCTTTATGGAGAATTATCCGTGGTGATATCTGCGATGGCGGTCTGGATGGATCTTAAAGATGCATCTGTAGACAATGGATGGATCCTTTTTTCTTTTATGATCGGTTTCCTGATCCAGATCACAGAAAACGGGCCGAAAGGTGGAGTGATCTTTCTGGCAGGAGTGGCCGTGCCGGTGCTTCTTTTGGGAATCCTTTTTATATTCCATATGATCGGCGCCGGAGATATCAAGCTTCTGTGCGCACTTGGCGGGATCATGGGGCCGCGGACAGTTATGGAATGTATTGTTTATTCTCTGCTTGCAGGTGCAGGCATTTCTCTGGCAATTCTTATTTCTACAGGCGGTATCCGCCGACGATTCCTTTATTTATATCAGTATATGAATGAGTTTTACTGTACCGGTGAGATACGTCCTTATTACAGAAAGGGGATGAGCTTTCCGGAGAACTTTCATTTTACGGTACCCATATTTTTGAGTGCGGTGCTTTATGCAGGAGGTGTGTATTGAAGAAAAACATATTTGCGGTCTGTGATCTGGAGGTGGATTATGCTTTCAATTTTATGGATTATCTGAACCAGAAAAAGAATCTTCCGTTTGAGATCCAGGCATTTACCACGGCGGAAAGTCTCATTGCCTACGGAAAAGAAAATCATATTGAGTTGCTGCTGATTTCCGATAAAGCAATGCGAAAAGAAGTCCGTGACCTTGGTATCGGAAAGATCATCATTCTTTCAGAGGGTGTGCATCCTCCGGAACTGGATCAGTATTCAAGTGTGTATAAATATCAATCTTCCTCAGATGTGATAAGGGAGGTGATGGCCTGCTATGGAGAAGAGAAGTCTCTTGATCCGGTAACTTTTCCTGTGTTGAAAAAGACAATGGAGATCATCGGTGTTTTTTCTCCTCTTGGCAGGTGTCTGAAGACATCCTTTGCACTTGCGCTGGGACAGATACTGGCGAAAGAACGTGCCGTTCTTTATCTGAATCTGGAATCCTATTCTGGTTTTGAAGAACTTCTTGGGAAAAAATTTCCGGCTAATCTGAGTGATCTGTTTTATTATGTTCGCCAGGGAAATGAAAACCTGATCCATAGAATGAACGGAATGATCCAGACAGTAAACAATCTGGATTTTATACCGCCTGTAAGAACACCTTCAGATATCCGGACCGTGGACTGGGAAGACTGGGAGCGGCTGTTGCAGGAGATCGTACTTCACAGTTCCTATGAAGTGCTGATCCTGGATATGGGAGAAAATGGAGATGAGGATTTCCGGCTTCTGGAAATGTGCAGAAAAATCTATATGCCGGTTTTGAATGACACACTTTCTGTCTGTAAGGTGACACAATTCGAAAATCTTCTGCGTATCTGGAATAAAGAAAAGATTCTGGAAAAAACAGAAAAGGTGCACCTGCCCTTTCATATGGACATGATCTCTTCTGACGCTTACGTTGAACAGCTGGTATGGAGTGAACTGGGAGATTATATCCGTGAACTTTTGAGAAAGGAGCGGTCATGAACAGAGAAAAATTCCGGAAAATGTATGATCTGCTCATGGAACAGCTGGATGTTTCCAGAGAGCTGTCCGATGATGAGATCCTGGGGGTGATCGATGAACTGATATTAACTCAGGCAAGGGAACTGTTTCTTTCACTGAAGGAGAAAGTAGAGCTCAGACAGGAGCTGTTCTGTTCTGTGCGCAAGCTGGATGTTCTGCAGGAACTGATCGATGATGAAAGTGTTACGGAGATCATGGTAAATGGTCCGGATCATATTTTTGTGGAACGTGGAGGAAAAATGACCAGATGGAATAAGGTCTTCACGTCAGAAGAGAAGCTGGAGGATGTGATCCAGCAGATCGTAGGGCGCTGTAACCGGGTTGTCAACGAGTCCATGCCCATTGTAGATGCAAGGCTGGAAAACGGAGCACGTGTGAATGCAGTGGTTTATCCGGTTGCTCTGAATGGTCCGATCCTGACGATCCGTCGTTTTCCGGATGATCCTATCACAATGGAAAAACTGATCGCTTTTGGAAGCATCACCGAAGAATGTGCACAGTTTTTAAAAAAACTTGTTCAGGCAAGATATTCTATTGTGATCGGTGGAGGTACAGGCAGTGGAAAAACAACATTCCTTGGAGCTGTTACAGAATATATTCCAAAAGATGAGCGCCTGATCACCATTGAAGATAATGCGGAGCTTAAGATCCGGGGAATTGATAACCTGGTATGTCTGGAGGCAAAAATGGCCAATATGGCGGGCGCGGTGTCAGTAACGATCCGAGATCTGATCCGGTCAGCCCTTCGAATGAGACCGGATAGGATAATTGTAGGGGAAGTCCGTGGAGGAGAGGCAGTGGATATGCTGCAGAGCCTGAATACGGGACATGATGGAAGCCTTTCAACACTTCATGCAAACAGCAGTCAGGATATGCTTTCCCGAATTGAAACGATGACATTGATGGGGATCGATCTTCCCCTGGAAGCAATCCGAAGGCAGATCGCTTCCGGGGTAGACATTCTGGTACATCTCGGGCGTATGCGGGATAAAAGCAGAAAGCTGCTGGAAATCACAGAAGTATGTGGATTTGAAAACGGAGAGATCCAGACCAGGCCGCTGTATCGCTGGGAAGAAGGAAAGGGACTTGTAAAAACCGGAGAACTTTTGCATTGTGAAAAAATGAAACGGGCAGGAATCAGACTATGAAAGAGCGGAAAGGAAAGAATCAGAAATGGAGATCTACGAGGAAAGATTACAGGATGTATCATTTTACGGGGAAGGAGACCGCAAAGTATCTTCTGGAGGGAGCTGCCGTATGCGCTGCAGCCGACTATCTGTTTTATCAGAGCCTTCCTGTGTTGCTGTTTATGCTTCCAATACCAGTGCTTTTTCTGAAAATGCAGAGGAAAAAATGCACTGCACGGCAGCAGAGGGAGCTGAATTACCAGTTCCGGGATGCTCTGACGGCCATGAATGTGGCGGTACAGGCCGGCTATTCCGCGGAGAATGCGGTGCGTGCCAGTGTAAAGGATCTGGGGAGACTTTATGAAAAGGGAAGTGATATCCTGGATGAATTTCGGTATATCGAAAGCCAGCTGCGTCTGAGTGTTCCGGTGGAAGAGCTGTTCCTGGATCTGGGAAAACGCAGCGGAGTGGAAGATATTGAAAATTTTGCAGCAGTATTTTATACAGCAAAAAGAACAGGCGGGGATATGACGCAGGTGATCCAGAAAGTAGCCAGAATGCTTAGTGATAAGATCGAGGTAAAAAAAGAGATCGAGGCAACGCTGGCCGCAAAGAAATCGGAACAGATGGTTATGAGTATCATGCCGGCCGGTATCATCTGCTATCTGAAACTGACTTCGCCGGGATTTTTGGATGTACTTTATGGGAATCCTTTCGGAATCTGTGCCATGACAGTTTGCATGGTGATCTATGGCTTGTCTTACTGGCTGGGTGTGAAGATTGTAGACATAGAAGTGTAGGTGAGGATAATGTGGATACATATTTTGATATTTATGGTGATCCTTGGGGTGTTTCTGGCAGGAAAAATGGGGCGGCTGCCTCCGGAAGCCGGAAATCCGGAAGAAAAGAAACTGTTTATACGGATAGCGCTTACCGGAAATATCATCGGTATGCTCCTGACATTTCAAAGTGGCGGAGATAAGGTTTATTCATCCGGATACCGTATGGAAAAAGAGGAGACAGGTGCTTATGAAGAGAAATTCAAAGTATCTGTAGACGGAGAAGAAGCCGGTTCCCTGTATGTGCAGGTGCCGGAAAAAGAAACAGAAGGATCCGAAGAAGAACCGGAAACAGAACTTAGCGAAGAACAGCAGCGCGAGAAAGAGCTGCAGGACATGATCGTACAATATAATCAGAAAAAAAACGATCCGCAGTACTATTATCTTCCAGATGAATGGAATGGAAAACATCTTGAATGGGAGCAGCCAAAAGACAAAACAGGAAACCTGCTTTCAGCTCTTGGCCTGGCAGCAGCGGCAGCAGCTGTCATTGCAAAAAAACGGGAAGAACAGAATGCTCAGATAAAAAGAAGAGAACAGATGTTGATGGATTATCCAGGACTGATCATGAAATTTACCCTTCTGGTGCAGGCAGGCTTAACTGCCAGAAAAGCGTTCCAGAAAATAGCACTGGATTACGGAAAGAGAGAAGATGGTAAAAAACGTGAGGCTTACGAAGAAATCCGAGTAGCCTGTTATGAGATGGACAGTGGGATTTCCGAAGCAGAGGCTTACCGGAGATTTGGAGAACGGTGCGGACAGGTAAAGTATAAAACTCTGTCAACACTACTGATCCAGAACCTCCAGAAAGGAAGCAGGTATCTGGCCGATCTGCTGGAAAAGGAATCCGTGGAAGCCTGGGAGGAGCGAAAAAGAAAAGCAAGAGTGCTGGGAGATACAGCAGCAACAAAACTGCTTCTTCCGATGGTCTTGATGCTCCTGGTGGTGATGGCGGTGATCATGTTGCCGGCATGCCTTTCCTTTTACGGAGGGTAGGACTGGAGAACAGAGAAAGGAAATGTGAGGTGACAAATGAAAATATGTGGAAGTATGTAAAAGAATTTGCGATGGAAGAGGATGCGGTGGGTGTTGTGGAGATCATCCTGATTCTGGTGGTTCTGATCAGTCTGGTCATCATCTTTAAGGAACAGCTTACAGCACTTGTTAAAAAAATCCTTACAAAAATCACAAAACAAAGCAACACGATCTGAAAATGAGAAAAAACGGTGATATCTGCTGATATTTCCGTTTTGGAAAGGAGAGGTACCCCTTGGCAGGAAATGTGAAAAAAGGCAGCATTACGATCTTTCTGGCTCTGATCTTGAGCCTGGTTCTTTCTCTTGTGTGTGCCAGCATTGAATCTGTACGCATGGCAGCTGCCAGGACACAGATACTTAACAGTATGGATATTGGCTTATATTCCTTATTTGGACAGTATGACCGAACGCTTTTGGAAGATTATGAGCTGTTTGCACTGTATGCAGGTGGAAAAGAAGAACTGGATATGGCTTCTGTATATGATGATTTTCAGACTTATATGAAACCTGTATTGAAACAGAACAGTCAGAAACTGGAGCTTCTCCAGGGCGGATTCAATGGTTATCAGCTTCTGAGCGACGGAAAAGGCGAGATTTTTTACCAGCAGGCTGTTCAGTATATGCGTGAAACTCTGGGAAGCCAGGGGGTACAGACTCTTCTCGGAAAACTGAAGGATCAGGAAAAGAAGACAGAGGACGCAGAGAAAAAAGGAGAACAGGCAGAAAATAAAGGAACGTTGGATTCCTATGATTCTGCTATTACGGACGCCGCGCAGAAGAGCGAAGAAGCAAAAAAAGAACAGGAACAACAAAAAAACCAGGGAGATTTTTCGGATGCAGGAAATGGGGATGATTTTACCGGCGGTGTTGATGAAAGCGTGGAAAATCCTATTCCGATCATCAGAAGAGTCCGTAAAATGGGACTTCTTGATCTGGTAGTACCATCCGAACGGGGAATATCGGATGCGTTTACAGACAGAAAAAGCCTTACATCCGGAAGAAAGCTCCAGACAGGACTAATGTTGGATACGGATATACGATCCGATAATTCGTATACGTCCGGAATATTGTTTGGACAGTATCTGCTAAAGAAACTGGGAAATTATCGAAGACCGGCAGCGGCGGGGTTGAATTATCAGGTGGAATATATTCTTGGAGGGAAGAACAGTGATCGGGAAAATCTGAAGTCCGTGGCAGGAAAACTTCTGGTGATCCGTCAGGGGGTTAACATGGCGTATCTGCTTTCAGATAGTGGAAAACGGATACAGGTCGAAACACTGGCGCTGGCGATTGCATCAGGTTTTCTGATCCCACCGGCGGCAGCAGTG
>ENA-OQIE01001281-OQIE01001281.1-human-gut-metagenome-genome-assembly--contig:-NODE-1281-length-11898-cov-8.370612_pt1 | contig 11898 bp, 9 predicted proteins | sample MGYA00242569_ERZ504731 | MGnify/ENA primary metagenome ERZ504731 (study PRJEB26092, sample SAMD00036208) | human gut metagenome | host: Homo sapiens | study: EMG produced TPA metagenomics assembly of...
CAAGCCAAAATTCTATTGCCGCAGGCAATCTGGAATGAATTTTGGCTACGTTACTGTGAACGGAGTGAACAGTAACGTTTGCGATTGTGAAAGGTATTATGTAACACGTTTTGACCTCGAAATCATAGTATGATAAGATGAATGTAAAAAGTTACCAGGTAATCTGAGAGTAACGAAAAACATTTAAAGAAAAGAGGAAAAAAATTATGAAGAAACCAGTATTAGTAGTTATGGCAGCAGGTATGGGAAGCCGTTACGGCGGTCTGAAACAGATCGATCCGGTGGACAAAGAGGGACACATCATCATGGATTTCTCCATTTATGATGCAGTACAGGCCGGATTCCGGAAAGTAGTATTTATTATCAAAAAAGAAAATGAGGCAGACTTCAGAAGCGCCATCGGTGACCGCCTCAGCAATCAGTTGGAAGTATCATATGTTTTCCAGAATCTTCACAATATTCCGGAAGGCTATGAAGTACCGGAAGGACGTGTGAAACCATGGGGAACCGGACATGCCGTATTAAGCTGCATCAATGAAATCGACGGACCATTCGTTGTAATCAATGCAGATGACTATTATGGAAGCCATGCATTTAAGATGGCATATGATTTCCTGACAGAGAACGAAGATACCGCAGATACTTACAGATATATGATGGTCGGCTATAAACTGGAAAATACTTTGACAGAGAATGGCCATGTGGCAAGAGGTGTGTGCGTTACAGATGAAGAAGGACATCTTCTTAAGATCAACGAGCGTACCCATATCGAAAAGCATGACGGCGGCACAGCTTATACAGAAGACGATGGAAAAACATGGACTATGCTTCCGGAAGGCAGTACAGTATCCATGAATATGTGGGGATTTTCCGCAAGTATCCTAAAAGAGCTGAAAGACAGATTCCCTAAATTCCTGGATGAGAATCTGAAAGTAAACCCGCTGAAATGCGAATATTTCCTGCCATTTGTAGTAGATGAACTTCTCGGTGAGAAGAGAGCAACTGTAAAAGTTCTGAAATCTATGGATAAATGGTATGGTGTAACCTACAAAGAAGATAAACCTGTGGTAGTAGCTGCCATTCAGAATTTAAAAGATGGAGGGCTGTATCCACAGAAATTATGGGAGGAATAATTGAGTGGAAATTAACCGGGAAATAAAGAATATCACCAGTGCATTTGTTCTGGAAGATAATCTGACAGAATGTGTTCCTTATGGAAGCGGACATATCAATGATACTTACCGACTGACTTACGGTACAGGCAAACATTATATTCTTCAGAAAATGAACAGGAGTATTTTTACCAAACCTGTGGAACTGATGGAGAATGTCAGCGGTGTTACTGCCTGGCTGAAGAAAAAGATTCAGGAAAACGGTGGAGATGTGGAGAGAGAGACTCTGAATCTTGTGATGACAAAGGATGGACTTCCTTATTATGTAGATGAGGACGGAGAATACTGGAGAGTATATTTATTCATTGAAAATGCCACATGCTATGATATGGTAAAAGATGAGGAAGATTTTTACCAGAGTGCAGTTGCTTTCGGGCATTTACAGAGGCTGCTTGCAGACTATCCGGCAGAAACGCTTCATGAGACCATCGTAAATTTTCATAATACGGTGGACAGGCTGGATAAGTTTAAAACTGCTGTGGAAAAAGATATATGTCACAGAGCAGCAGATGTGGAAAAAGAGATTCAGTTTGTGCAGGACCGCACAGAACTGGCACATGTCCTGTGCGATATGCAGGATCAGGGAAAGCTGCCGTTGCGTGTTACACATAATGATACCAAGCTGAATAACATTATGATTGATAATGCAACGGGAAAAGCCATCTGTGTGATTGACCTTGATACCGTAATGCCTGGACTTTCCGTAAATGATTTCGGCGATTCTATCCGTTTTGGCGCAAGTACCGGAGCAGAGGATGAGAAAGACCTGACGAAGGTGTCCTGTAATCTTCACTTGTATGAAGTTTATGTTAAAGGCTTCATTGAAGGCTGTGGCGGTGCGTTGACTGAGACAGAATTGGATATGCTTCCCATGGGAGCAATCCTTATGACCTTTGAATGTGGAATGCGTTTCCTCACAGACTATCTGGAGGGAGATCATTATTTCAAGATTCACAGAGAGGGACATAATCTGGATCGCTGCAGAACACAGTTTAAACTGGTGAAAGACATGGAAGAAAAACTTTCCCGGATGAAAGAGATTGTAAATAAGTATAAACGTTACTGAGAACGGAGTGAACAGTAACTATAAACAGGTATAAAAAAATGTACATGTCCATAAAGACTTGTATTTATGAACTGATTCGGATAGAATTATCCTGCGGGGATATGAGAGAAATCATATTTTCGCAGGATTTTCTACAATACATGATGTGCCAGGTAACGGTATTTTACAGTTCTGAATATAGGGTGCTGTAAAATACAGAGGTAAATTTTGCAGATGTGAAACAGGATATCCGCAGAATTTTATAGATTACACTCAGAATTATCAAGGATATTTCTGATACTGTGAACTAATATAGGTATTGTTGAAAGAGAAAAAAACAGAAATTGCAAAAAACAGGTATTGTAGCAGGAAGACAGGTTAGGAGGAATTATTATGGCAATTTTAGTTACAGGTGGAGCAGGCTATATTGGAAGCCATACAGTTGTAGAATTGCAGAACGCAGGATATGATGTTGTAGTTCTGGATAACTTAAGCAATGCAAGTGAGAAATCTCTGGAAAGAGTTTCCAAGATCACAGGCAAACCAGTGAAATTCTACAAAGCAGACATCCTGGACCGCGATGCTTTAAATGAAATTTTTGATAAAGAAGATATTGATTCCTGTATTCATTTCGCAGGTCTGAAAGCAGTAGGGGAATCTGTTGCCAAACCTTGGGAATATTACGAAAATAACATTGCAGGAACCTTAACACTGGTAGATGTCATGAGAAAACATAATGTAAAGAACATTATCTTCTCCTCATCTGCAACTGTATACGGAGACCCGGCAATTATCCCGATCACAGAAGAGTGCCCGAAAGGACAGTGCACAAATCCATATGGATGGACAAAATCCATGCTTGAGCAGATCCTGACCGACATTCAGAAAGCAGATCCGGAATGGAACGTAGTTCTTCTCCGTTACTTTAACCCAATCGGTGCTCATAAGAGCGGAACTATTGGCGAGAATCCAAACGGAATCCCGAACAACCTGATGCCATATATCACACAGGTTGCAGTTGGTAAGCTGAAAGAACTTGGCGTATTCGGAAATGATTATGATACTCCGGACGGAACTGGTGTGAGAGATTACATTCACGTAGTTGACCTTGCAAAAGGACATGTAAAAGCTCTTAAGAAAATCGAAGATAATTCCGGATTAAGTATCTACAACCTTGGTACAGGAAAAGGCTATAGTGTTCTTGATATTGTGAAGAATTTTGAAGCTGCTACAGGTGTTAAAATTCCATATGTGATCAAGCCACGTCGTCCAGGCGATATCGCAACCTGCTATTCCGATGCTTCCAAAGCAGAGAGAGAACTGGGATGGAAAGCCGAAAACGGTATTAAAGAAATGTGCGCAGACTCCTGGAGATGGCAGTCCAATAACCCGAATGGTTATGAAGAATAATTAATTAAATCAACTGAATGCAGGTGCATTTAGCAACTTACCTGCGGAAAATCAATATCCCCCACACATGGAAGGAATGTTCATGCGTGGGGGATGTTTTTAAATTATAATCCTAGTTCTCTTTTCAGATTTTCAGCAGAGATGGATGGTTGATAATCAGGCTCGCCAGCTTCATATCGGCGTAGTGCTTCCAATTCTTCTGGGTCTGGTTCTATTTCTTCAACGTCGGACAAAATAAATGATGCCTGAATTAAGTTCCAGACTTTTTCAGCCTTTTTAGAATATGTGATTTGAAACAAAGAAATGCTCCTTTTCCGGGGTTTCCGGGATATTTAGAATTTTTATCTTTGGTAGAAGCAGATATGTTTCGGCTTGTTTTTAATATAGCATATAAAAATATTGGAAGCAACTCTAATGTAGGATTGGCGATGTGATTTTTTTCGGCTATAATAGATAAAAGAAAGGAGAGGACGCATATGAAAGTAGCAGCAATTCAGATGCCCACAGTAAAAGATAAAATACAAAATATCCGTACTGCCGGCACTTATATAGAAAAAATAAAGGCAGAAAATCCGGACTTTGTAATCCTTCCGGAGATGTTCTGCTGTCCGTATCAGACTGAAAATTTTCCTGTTTATGCAGAAAAAGAAGGCGGTCCATCATGGCAGGCAATGTCTGATTATGCCAGAAAGTATCACATTTATCTGATCGCAGGCTCCATGCCGGAAGCAGATGATTCGGGAAATGTTTATAACACTTCTTATATTTTTGACAGAGATGGAAAACAGATTGGTAAGCACAGAAAAGCTCATCTCTTTGATATCAATGTAAAAAATGGCCAGTACTTCAAGGAATCCGATACTCTGACTTCGGGAAATCATGCCACAGTATTTGATACTGAATTTGGGAAAATGGGTGTCATGATCTGCTACGACATCCGCTTCCCGGAGTTTGCCCGCACAATGGCACTGGACGGTGCAAGGATGATTTTCGTCCCTGCAGCATTTAATATGACCACAGGTCCGGCACACTGGGAACTGACTTTTCGTGCAAGAGCCCTTGACAATCAGATCTACATGCTTGGATGTGCTCCTGCCAGAGATACACAGGCAGGATATATTTCCTGGGGACATTCTATTGTAACAGATCCATGGGGAAAGGTTATGAAACAGTTGGATGAGAAAGAGGGCATTTTAATAGAAGAAATAGATTTGGACCGGGAAGACCAGATCAGAGAGCAGCTTCCATTATTAAAACACCGCAAATCTGAAATGTATCATTTATAGGAGAACACATTTTTTTCGCAGACTGACCATAGATCAAACATATTTATTAGATATAGTAATACCATTAACAAAAACAAAAGAAACAGAGAAAATTCAAAATAGAAAGAACAGAGAGGCATATGGAAATGACAGAAACAACAAAGAGAACAACAAAAGTATGGGCACACAGGGGTGCCAGCGGATACAGACCGGAGAACACTCTGGAAGCATTTGAACTTGCCATCAGACAGGGCGCAGACGGAATCGAACTGGATGTACATACTTCCGCAGACGGTGAACTCATCGTTATGCACGACGAAAACGTAGACCGTGTCACAGACGGAACCGGACTGATCAAAGATATGACACTGGCTCAATTGAAAGAATTAAAAGTCAGTACACCCGCAGAACCATCGGGAATTTATCACATTCCAACTCTGGCAGAAGTACTGGAGCTCATGCGCACCACAGATATGATGGTAAACATCGAACTAAAGAACAGCATCTGCTTCTATCCGGGAATGGAAGGGAAAATCCTGAAACTGGTAAAAGAAATGAACATGGAAGACCAGCTGATCTATTCCTCTTTTAACCATTACAGCCTGTTACAGTTAAAACAGCTGAATGACCATGTACAGACCGGAATCCTTTTCAGCGACGGATGGGTAAACCCAGCCATGTACGCTAAAAATCTCGGAATCAACGCCGTACACCCGGCAGTTTACCACCTGAAATACCCACAGTTCATAGAAGAAGTCAAACGTGCCGGACTGAAAATGCACGTATGGACTGCCAACAAACCAGAACACATCCAGCTGGTAAAAGACGCAGGTGCAGAAGCAGTCATTACCAATTATCCGGACAGAGCGATTGAGATTATAGAGAAATAAAAAATTCCTGCCTGTTCATATGAAACTGTCATATGTTCAGGCAGGATTCTTTCTTGTATCATTATATAGATATGTGGATTTTCAGAGTTTTCTGCTGCTATTTGAAAACCATTTCAGAAATTATTTCTGCAGTTTCTTAGCATGCTCAGATTTCGGCTCACAGGTAAGTTCAACACCCAGCTTACGGAACTCCAGGATATCCACCTGAGACAGAAGTACGGAAGTATGAACCTGGCAGCCTTTTAATTTCGGAATCTGCTGCAGGGCTAGCTTCGCATCTTCATTATCTGCGGCACTGATGGAAAGCGCGATCAGAGTTTCATCAGAGTGAAGTCTTGGATTTTTGCTTCCAAGGTATTCTGTCTTGAGCGCCTGAATTGGTTTTAATGCTTCCGGAGAGATAACATGTTTGTCATGCTCAATTCCTGCCAGTTCTTTCAGTGCATTCAGAAGCAGTGCTGAAGATGCACCAAGAAGTTCAGAGGTCTTACCTGTAACAATACGTCCGTCAGGAAGTTCCATGGCAGCAGCAGGTGCACCTGTTTCTTCTTCACGTTTCAGTGCTGCAGGAACCACCTTGCGTTCTTCGATGGTCACATGAGCCTGTTTCAGCAGAAGCTCAATCTTATAAACTTCTTCTTCGCGGCCTGTTCCGCGAACCAGAGCTTCCATGCTCTTATAATATCTGCGGATGATCTCCTGACGTGCAGCTTCCTTGCAGACTTCATCATCAACGATGCAGTTACCGGCCATATTAACGCCCATATCTGTGGGAGATTTGTAAGGGCACTCGCCCATGATCTTTTCAAACATAGCCTGAAGAACAGGGAAAACTTCAACGTCACGGTTGTAGTTAATAGTAGTCTCACCATATGCTTCCAGATGGAACGGGTCGATCATGTTCACATCATTTAAGTCAGCAGTAGCTGCTTCATATGCCAGATTTACCGGATGCTTCAGCGGGATATTCCAGATTGGGAAAGTTTCAAATTTGGCATATCCTGCCTTGACACCGCGCTTGTATTCATGGTAAAGCTGAGAAAGGCAGGTGGCCATTTTTCCGCTTCCGGGTCCTGGAGCAGTGATGACAACCAGTGGTCTTGTTGTTTCGATATAATCGTTCTTGCCATATCCCTCATCACTTACAATAAAGGAAGTATTATTCGGATAACCCGGGATCAGATAAAGCACATATACTTTGATTCCAAGCTTCTCCAGACGTTTCTTAAACGCATCTGCGCTTTCCTGTCCGGAATACTGGGTGATGCAGACACTTCCGACATAGAGTCCGCGCTCGGTAAATACTTCCATAAGGCGGAGTACATCTTCATCATAAGTGATACCAAGGTCACCTCTGACTTTATTTTTATCAATATCAGCGGCGCTGATTACAATAACGATCTCTGCCTGATCAGAAAGCTGCATCAGCATACGCAGTTTGCTGTCCGGCTCAAATCCCGGAAGAACTCTGGAAGCATGGTAGTCATCAAAAAGCTTGCCGCCAAATTCCAGATAAAGTTTGTTTCCAAACTGGTTAATACGTTCCCGAATATGTTGGGACTGCATTTTCAGATACTTGTCGTTGTCAAATCCTATCTTCATTTGTTCATTTCCTTTCCTCATCACATTTTTAGTACTGCTCATTTAGAATATCCCGGGACATACAGCGCAAATTTATGCGGTCAGCATAAATTCTGTGTATTGCGGGGCGCATTACCGGGAACGAAGTGAGCAGTAATCAGTTTGTCAATAGTATACTACAAATAAAGCCATTTGTAACAGGTGAATTTGTAAAACTTCATATAAATTTTATAGGGTTTATAGAAAGATATGCACAACCGGACACAATTTTCACAATCTCGCAGTTGATTTATACCCGAATTCTCTTTATAATAAGAACGATAACGTTTAGGAGGAATGAAATGGATAATCATATGGATAACAATCCGAATGGCAATCGTCCTGATAATAATAAAGGTCCGGGCAGACAGGGCCCGAACAAGAATCATCAGTCGATACTGGCCTTTCTGGTATGCCTCCTGGTAACTCTGGTATGTTTCGCCATGTTTACCAATATGCTCAAGGACAATTCGAGTGAGATCACTTATGATAAATTTATTGAGATGGTAGATGATGGAGAGGTGAAAGAGGTTACGCTTCAGTCAAATACACTGACGATCACGCCGAAACATCAGTCATCAGGATTTTCAGAAGAAGTTTATTATGCCAATCAGATGGAGTCAGTAGATAAGCTGACAGAGAGACTTGAAGGAACAGGAATCAAGTTTGAGTATAAGAAGCCGGATGCAGCGGGAGAGATTATCTCCATGCTTGTAAGTGTGCTCCTGCCGACGATTGTGCTTTTTGTACTGTTGATGGTATTTATGCGCCGCATGAATAAGGGCGGCGGAATGATGGGAGTCGGTAAGAGCCGCGCGAAAGCCTACATTCAGAAGGATACGGGGATTACCTTTAAGGATGTGGCAGGGCAGGATGAGGCCAAGGAATCACTGCAGGAGGTGGTGGATTTCCTGCATAATCCCGGCAAATATACCACCATCGGAGCGAAGCTGCCGAAAGGAGCTTTGCTTGTAGGACCTCCGGGAACCGGTAAAACACTTCTGGCAAAGGCAGTAGCAGGAGAGGCACATGTGCCGTTTTTCTCTCTGTCAGGTTCTGAGTTTGTGGAGATGTTTGTAGGTGTGGGTGCATCACGTGTCCGCGATCTCTTTGAGGAAGCAAAGAAGAATGCACCATGTATCATTTTTATTGATGAGATTGATGCAATCGGAAAGAGCCGAGATTCTCATTATGGCGGCGGCAATGATGAGCGCGAGCAGACCCTGAACCAGCTTCTTGCGGAAATGGACGGATTTGACACTTCAAAGGGACTTCTGATCCTGGCTGCTACTAACCGTCCGGAGGTTCTTGATCCGGCACTTCTTCGTCCGGGACGTTTTGACAGACGTGTCATTGTGGACAGACCGGATCTGAAGGGAAGAATCGAGATCCTGAAGGTTCATGCAAGAAATGTACATCTGGATGAGACTGTTGATTTTGAGAACATTGCACTTGCAACTTCCGGGGCAGTGGGTTCGGATCTGGCTAATATGATCAACGAGGCTGCTATCCTTGCTGTTAAGAGTGGACGCAGCGCAGTATCCCAGAAAGATCTTCTCGAAGCTGTTGAAGTAGTTCTGGTAGGTAAAGAGAAGAAAGACAGGATCCTCAGTGCACAGGAGCGCAGGATCGTATCCTATCATGAGGTAGGACATGCACTGGTAAGTGCCCTGCAGAAAGATGCAGAGCCTGTACAGAAGATTACTATTGTGCCGAGAACAATGGGGGCACTTGGTTATGTAATGCAGGTACCCGAGGAGGAGAAATATCTCAATACAAAGAAGGAACTGGAAGCAATGCTTGTGGGATATCTTGGCGGACGCGCAGCAGAGGAACTGGTATTTGATACTGTCACAACCGGGGCAGCCAATGATATTGAGCAGGCTACCAAGGTGGCAAGAGCCATGATCACACAGTACGGTATGTCCGACAAGTTCGGACTTATGGGTCTGGCTACACAGGAGAATCAGTATCTCAGCGGAAGAACAGTGTTAAACTGTGGCGATGACACTGCCACAGAGGTTGACCATGAGGTAATGGTACTTCTCCATAATTCTTATGAGGAAGCCAAGAGACTGATCGGCAGCCACAGAGAAGCACTTGATAAGATTGCTGCTTACCTGATCCGCAGGGAAACCATTACAGGTAAGGAATTTATGAAGATTTTCCATGCGGTAGAGCGTGGAATCGAGATTCCGGAAAATCTGGATGATCTGGTAATTCCAGAGGAAAAACAGAATACAGTAACGCTGGATAAGCCAGAGATTCAGTGATACAATAACAGAGTCGGAAATGAAATAATTTCCGGCTCTGTTTTCATACCACGGGAAATTACGCTGTAATATCTCATGGATACGAAAAGCATTCAGGGCAGGATTTTTTATATAGAGGAGAGTTTATGTTTCAGATAGAAGAAGAACTGAAAAAACTTCCGGGTAAGCCGGGGGTTTATATTATGCATGGGGAGAAGGACGAGATCATCTATGTTGGAAAAGCCGTCAGTCTGAAAAACAGGGTGCGTCAATATTTCCAGAGCAGCAGAAATAAGGGCGCAAAGATTGAACAGATGGTTACCCATATCACCAGATTTGAGTATATTATCACAGATTCGGAACTGGAAGCCCTTGTGCTGGAGTGTAATCTGATCAAGGAGCACAGACCGAAATATAATACCATGCTCAAAGATGATAAGAGTTATCCGTTTATCAAAGTCACAGTAAATGAGGAATATCCCAGAGTTCTTTTTGCCAGAAGAATGAAGAAAGACAAGGCGAAATATTTCGGACCATATACAAGTGCCGGGGCTGTAAAAGATGTGATCGAGCTTGTGCGAAAACTTTATAAGGTGCGATCCTGTAATCGGGTATTGCCAAGAGATTGTGGGAAGGACCGTCCATGTCTGTACTATCACATGAAACAGTGCAGTGCGCCATGCCAGGGCTATGTGAGTTCAGAAGAATATAAGAAAAATATCGCAGAACTGCTGAAATTTCTCAATGGAGACTTTAAGGATACGATTGATATGCTTACCGACAAAATGATGGCAGCTTCCGAAGAAATGCGTTTCGAGGATGCCATGGAATACCGGGATCTGATCCGCAGTATCCAGAAGATCGGAGAACGTCAGAAAATTACAGGTTACGGAGAGGAAGATAAGGATATCATCGCAGTTGCCATGGATGAAAGCCTCGATCTGCGGGAGCAGGATGCTGTTGTACAGGTATTCTTTGTCCGGGGAGGCAAACTGATCGGGCGGGAGCATTTCTATCTGCGTGTGGCGCGTGGCGATACAAAGGCTCAGGTATTATCCAGCTTTATGAAGCAATTTTATGCCGGAACTCCGTTTATCCCACGTGAGATCATGCTGCAAAAAGAAATCGAAGATGCCAAGATCATAGAGGAATGGCTTACAGATCGAAGAAAACAGCGAGTCTATATCAGGGTACCGAAGAAAGGTACGAAAGAGAAGCTGGTAGAGCTGGCAGAAGAGAATGCAAAGATGGTTCTGGATAAAGACAGAGAGCGTATCAAACGTGAAGAAGGAAGAACCATCGGAGCAGTTCATGAAGTGGAAGAGTGGCTTGGACTGTCGGGGATCAGGCGTATGGAAGCTTATGATATTTCCAATATCAGTGGTTTTGAATCTGTAGGCTCCATGGTTGTCTATGAGAAAGGAAAGCCAAAGCGCAGTGATTACCGCAAATTTAAGATAAAGTGGGTGCAGGGACCGAACGACTATGCAAGCATGGAAGAAGTACTTACCAGACGATTTACTCATGAGGGAAAAGATGAGTTTGACAGCTTTTCTATTATGCCGGATCTGATCCTGATGGATGGTGGAAGAGGACAGGTGAATATTGCATTAAAAGTCCTGGAAATTCTGGGAATAGAGATTCCTGTCTGTGGTATGGTCAAGGATGACCATCACAGAACCAGAGGACTGTATTACAATAATCTTGAAATTCCCATTGATACAGACAGTGAAGGCTTCCGCCTGATCACCAGAATCCAGGATGAGGCGCACCGTTTTGCCATTGAATTTCACCGATCTCTGAGAAGTAAAGAACAGGTGCATTCCCTGTTGGATGATATCTCTGGTATCGGTGAAACCAGGCGGAAAGCATTGATGCGGAAATTTAAATCCATTGAGAATATCAGAGATGCATCATTGGAAGAACTTGCGGAGACAGAAAGCATGAATGCAGGAAGTGCACAGAAAGTTTATGAATTTTTTCATGGAGCTGGTGAGAAAAAAATATAAAATATGTAAAAATATTCGGGGGTTCTTCTACATATTACCCAAAGACTCTCGTTTTTTGTAATTGAAGTTGTATATAGTGATGTGATATAATAAAAAAGACGTGAAATTTACTATGAAAGTTCCGGACGACAGCTATAAATGAGTTATGTCTGTATGAACAGGTTTTGAGATAGCGGACAGACCGGGCTTTCAGATTTTGAACTGAAAAGGAGAAATAAATGAAGGGTGTACAGTT
>ENA-OQIE01001296-OQIE01001296.1-human-gut-metagenome-genome-assembly--contig:-NODE-1296-length-11748-cov-2.707137_pt1 | contig 11748 bp, 14 predicted proteins | sample MGYA00242569_ERZ504731 | MGnify/ENA primary metagenome ERZ504731 (study PRJEB26092, sample SAMD00036208) | human gut metagenome | host: Homo sapiens | study: EMG produced TPA metagenomics assembly of...
TCACAATTCTGGGAAAAGCTCATTTACCGGCGTACTTTAAGGTACGGCGGTCATTTTGTATATTTTTCTAAATGGGTTAGGTTTTTTACTCTTTTTTCTTCCTCTTTCTTTTCCGCTTCCTTTTTCTTTTCTTCCTTTTTTCTATAATCCGCAATCTGCCCCATCGGATTTTTTTCTTCCGAAGGTCCCGCAGCAAGATTCATACCTACGCATCCTATCCCCAACAGAAAAAGGATCACACAAGCAAGAATCATTCCTTTGGGAAACAGTCCCTTTTCTTCTCGTCCCTGACCGCTCATCTTTCTCTCCATCTCTTTAGTATCAGCTTCTATCTATCCCAGATATCTGCTTTAAACCAACTCTGCAATCCTTGACACCCCTACATAAATCTCTGAGATCTTATACCAGGTAGAATAATCTACTGTTCCTGTCACCGGAAGTCCGAATACTGACTGGAACTTCTCCACTGCCTGTGCTGTTGCAGGTCCATAGATTCCGTCTGCCTCTACTTTCGGGATTGCCGGATATGCCTCGGATATCACCCGGAGCTGTTCCTGCATCTGCCGCACCTTTTCTCCACTGGCCCCCTGCTCCAGTGTGTATCCGGGCCAGGAAGATGGTATTCCCGAGATCTCCTGAGCTGTATTGATATACATGTCATCACCGTAATAATAACGTAAGATTTCTATCGCTGTCAATCCCTGATCCCCCAGTGCTTTTGACCCCCACTGGGTCAACCAGTTCGGGCAGCTCACTCTCCGCCCATCACAATACTGCGTCAGGATCGGCTGCCGCACATTGGGTCTTGAAAGATAATCTGCAAACAGTTCATCCACAATCACAGAAATCGAATCAAAAATATTTCTCTCAGGAATCCACTTATGGTCAAAGGCAGTGGAGGAAGTGATCGTGAAATCATACCCTTTATTTCTGTACCACTCCGTATAAACCCGGTTCAGAGTAAACGACATGATTGCCAGTACATTCGCCCGGATCGTATTTTCCGGCCAGGTCGCATAAATCTCACTGGATGCAACATTCTTGATATAATCTTTATATTTAACATAATAATTGGTTGCGGTTGAATCTCTTGGTGAACCATCATGTACCACAATATACTCCGGCACAACCACACGGCTTAAAACAATCTCCCCCGTCTCTGTCACCGGCTTGATCTCTGCCTCTGCGATCTTCGGGGGATAGTCTCCATATAAAGTATGAGCGGGGATAACGAATACTTGATCCTCTTCCCCGCTCGCATCTGCTGGTTTCATCTGTATGTTCTGTATTGCCTTTACATTTGCAAGAATCTCCGTTCCTGCAACATTGACCGGTTCAAATCCCGGTGCTTTGATACTCAGCGTATATTCCGAATATGGCTGTCTGTCTTCTTCTATATCCAGACTCCATTCCTCCGGTGGTGCTGCAAGTTCGATTGTCTCCGTCTGTCCTGATGAATCTGTCTGTATCTTTTCCAGCGTACTTTCCGGTGCTCCGGTATACGAAATAGAAATTTCCGCCCGTTCCACCGGAAACGCATTCACCGAGGAAGTAACATTGATCTGAAGCGTTCCTCTGTCAACTGCTTCTGTCTGCATGGCACGTAACTGGCTCATAATCTGCTCCATGAAATCTATCATCATCTCTATTATATAAACCGGCTTTTCATGATATTCCTGCTAATTTCATAATACCATTCACACCAGTTTCATATTGGTATTTACACGGATTTCATAAGCCACTTTACACCAGCTTCATAATATCATTAAACATCACCACAACCATCAGAACCATCAGAAGTGCAAACCCCGCAAAATGCACCATGCCTTCTTTATCCGATGATACCCGCTTTCCACGAATTGCCTCAATGATCAGAAATACCAGTCTTCCTCCATCCAGTGCCGGTAGCGGCAGAAGATTCATCACACCGAGGTTTGCCGTGATCAGAATCCCGATATTCATCAGATTCAGGATGATCACTGATAACCCGGCCGGTGCTGCCTCCTGATAACCGCCGTCTACTGCACTGACGATTCCCACCGGACCTGACAGGTCTTTCATTCCGACTCTTCCCGTCACAAGCATCCGAAGACTGTCTACTGTATAATCGATCCAGTATTTGACGGTATAAGCACCATATTTCAGGGTTCCGAAAAATCCGGGACGCTCCATCTTACCTCCGGTCACTCCCAGAAGCGGTGCAGTATCTCCTTCTTTCTGTCTCGGCTCCAGCACTGCTGTATGCGTCTTTCCATCCCTCTTATATGTGATCTCAACTTCTTTTTCTTCTGAATGAGTCAGATTATATAAACTGATATCATTCCAGATATGCACAGAGCGACCACCGATCTTCGTGATCACATCGCCTTCTGAAAGTCCCTGTTCCTGGGCTGAATATCCATCTATCACTCCACCGACAACCGGTGTTCTGTATCCAACCCATGCGATCATAATCATACATAAGATCCATGCCAGGATCAGATTAAAAAGCGGCCCTGCAACAATGACTGACATTCTTGCCCAGACAGATTTACTGTTAAAGCTTCCTTCTGATATATCTTCCACATCATCCTCGCCCATCATGCACGCTCCGCCAAAAGGAAGCAGTTTCACGCTGAACTTTGTCTCACCAAACTGCTTTCCGAACAGCGTTGGTCCAAGTCCCAGTGAAAATTCATCCACACGGATTCCATTCGCTTTAGCAAGAAGGAAATGTCCCAGCTCGTGAATGATTATGATTGCACTGAACAGCAATATCGCTAAAATAATCCCCATATATTACCACCTGTTTTTAATAAATTCATATGTTGCCTGTTCCGTCTTTAGTATTTCTTCTACTGTAGGGGACGGAATATTTTTATGAGCTTCCATGCATGCCTGAATGATCTCCGGGATCTGCAGGTATTTGATCTTTCTGTCTAAGAACATGGCAACTGCCCGTTCATTTGCAGCATTCAGAACAGTCGGGAGAGAACCTCCTGTCCTTCCGGCTTCATAAGCCAGTTTCAGTCCGTAAAATGTCTCCATATCCGGTTTCTCAAATGTGATCTGACTTAAAGCGGCAAAATCCAGTCTGTCTCCCGGAAGAAATCTTCTCTCAGGATAATACAGTGCATACTGGATCGGGAGCTTCATATCCGGTGTGCCAAGCTGTGCGATCACCGCACCATCTTTGTATTCCACCATAGAATGAATGATACTCTGTGGCTGTACGACTACCTGGATCTGATCCACGTCCACTCCGAACAGCCACTTTGCCTCAATCACTTCCAGCCCTTTATTCACCATGGTGGAAGAATCGATCGTGATTTTTCGCCCCATTGCCCAGTTCGGATGCTTCAGGGCATCTTCTACCCGGATATTCTGAAGTTCTTCTCTCTTTTTTCCTCTGAACGGGCCACCTGAGGCAGTCAACAGGATCTTATGCAATGCTTTCTCCTGTCCCCCCTGCAGAGACTGGAAAATGGCACTATGTTCACTGTCCACCGGAAGAATGGAAACGCCCATTTTCTTTGCAAGCGGTATAATGATATGCCCTGCCGTAACTAAAGTTTCTTTATTCGCAAGTGCAATATCCTTTCCTGCCCGGATTGCCTCAATCGTCGGGAGGATTCCGATCATTCCGACGATCGCAGTGACAAGGATCTCCGCTTCAGGTTCTGCTGCCACCGCAAGCAATCCGTCCATTCCACAGAGTACTTTCACATCCAGATCCCGGATCTTTTCTTTCAGTTCCTTTGCCCGCTCCTCTTTCCACACCGCAACAACCTTCGGAGAGAACTCCCGGATCTGCTGTTCTAAAAGTTCTATATTATTTCCGGCAGCCAGTGCCGTTACTTTGATATCCTGATTTGTTCTGACAATTTCCAGTGTCTGCGTTCCAATCGAACCCGTAGAACCCAAAACTGCTATTTTTTTCATGTTCCGTTACACCTCATTTGCTTTTTCTATCCGCTCTTTAAAAAACTTTCCTACAGGAATAATGCGAGATAATAGATGATCGGTGCTGTAAAGATCACACTGTCAAACCGGTCAAGGATTCCACCATGTCCCGGGATCAGCTTTCCGTAATCTTTGATATTATGGTATCGCTTGATCGCTGATGCTGCCAGGTCTCCAATCTGGGAAATCGCTCCGCCTGCTGCTCCGATGATCGCATATCTGAGTACATCTTCTCCCGCATTTCCCCAGTAATTCACTGCAAGTGCATAGAGAATCCCGATCAGTGCTGCTCCGACGATGCCTCCAATTCCACCTTCTACCGACTTTTTCGGACTTAAAATAGGGGCCATCTTATGCTTTCCGATCAGCATTCCCACACAGTAAGCACACGTATCGCATCCCCATGAGCATACAAAGACAAGCCATACTGTAAAAATACCTCCCGGAAGGATTCTCGTCTGATAAATATAGGAAAGCATCACTGCCACATAAAAGACCCCGAAAAAGCCGGCCAGGATCTGCTGTGTATTATACTTAGGATATGCAAATACAAGCACTGCCATCTGACAGATCAGGTATCCCATAAAAAGCATCATAAACCAGTTCAGTGATTCTCCCGGAAGCTGTGGCTTAAAATACAGTAAGGCATAATAACCGACTGCAAATATATATCCCAGGACTCCCGGAGCTTTCTTCTCAATTCCAAATACTTTATAAAGCTCTGTCATTCCGATCAGGCTGATCAGAAGCAGAACCCCGAACAGAAGGCTTCCGCCCGTAATCACCGTGATCAGTGCAATGATCACCAATAGTATTCCACTCAATAACCTCGTCTTAAACATTATTTTTCCTCCTCAACGCCACCAAATCGTCTGTGCCGGTGATTATATTCTTCGATTGCCTTTATCAGCTCTTCTTTCGTAAATGCCGGCCATGGCACATCTGTAAAATAAAATTCTGAGTAAGCAAGCTGCCAGAGCAGATAATTGGACAGTCTCTGCTCCCCGCTTGTACGGATCATCAGATCCGGATCCGGGATATCATGCGTATCCAGATACTCGTTCACTGTCTTCTCTGTAATCGAATCAGGATTTATTTTCCCTTCCCTGCAATCCTCTGCAATCTTCTTAACAGCCCTGGTGATCTCATCCCTGCTTCCATAATTCAAAGCAATCGTAAAATTTAAGCCTCCGTTATTGACTGTTGCCTCTTCCAGCTCTTTGATACGGCTTTTAATATTTTCATCCAGTGGCTCAATATCCCCGATCACCCGGATCTTCATATCATTTTTTGCCGCTGTCTTCAGACAGGTCTTCATATAATTGCGAAGTAATGTCATCAATGCATCTACTTCATTTTTCGGCCGGCTCCAGTTCTCTGTAGAAAACGCATAGACTGTCAGATACTTGATTCCGAGTCGCCATGCTTCCTCACAGATCCGTTCCACATTTTTACTTCCCTGGGCATGACCGTAGTTTCTCGGCATTCCTTTGGATTTTGCCCAACGCCCGTTTCCGTCTAAAATGATCGCAATATGCTGTGGTACATTCATCTATTGCTCCTTTCCTCTTCACCTTACAAAAAATGGAGCCTAAATCATAAGCTCCACTGTTCGTACTGCTCTATAACCGATTAAACCGTCATGATCTCTTTGGATTTTGCCTCGACCATCTTGTCCACCTGTGCAATATACTTATCGGTGATCTTCTGAAGCTCGTCTTCCAGATCCTTGATCTCATCTTCTGAAATTTCCGTTCCTTTCAGCTTCTTAAATGCCACATTTCCGTCACGACGGATATTGCGGACTGCAACCTTTGCTTCTTCCCCTTTTTTCTTTACATCCTTTGCAAGCTCTTTTCTGCGATCCTCTGTCAGCTCAGGGAATACCAGACGGATCGAAGTTCCATCATTTGTCGGGTTGATTCCGATATCAGAAGTAAGGATTGCCTTCTCGATAGCTTTCAGCATGCTTTTTTCCCATGGCTGAATCTGGATCATACGTGCTTCCGGCACAGAGACATTTGCCACCTGCTGGATCGGAGTCGGTGAACCATAATAGTCTACGGCAATCTTATCTAATACATGAGGATTGGCACGTCCTGCACGGATCGTAGCAAGTTCGCCATCCAGATTATTGATCGTCTTTGTCATCTTTACGTCATATGCTGCAATTTTTTCATTCATATCGGAAAATCCTCCTAAACTGTTACTTTTGTTCCTGTAAACTTGCCCTGCATGGTATTCACGATACTGTTCTCTTCATTCAGTCCGAATACCAGCATCGGCATCTTATTTTCAAGACAGAGAATGGATGCTGTCAGATCCACTGCTGCCAGCTTCTGATCGATCACATCCTGAATCGTGATCTCGTCATATTTCACTGCCGCAGGATTCGTCTTCGGATCACTGTCGTAAATACCGTCGATTGCCTTTGCAAGAAGCATTGCATCTGCCTCGATCTCGATGGCACGAAGTACTGCTCCTGTATCTGTAGAGAAATACGGATGTCCTGTTCCGCCTGCAAAGAAGATCACTTTTCCCTCTTCCAGTGCTGCAGTTGCTGCATCCTTGGAGAACAGAGATGTGAAAGCACCACATACAAATGGTGTGAATACCTCTGTCTTCATTCCTACATGGCGGAAAATATCTGATACATAAATACAGTTCATCACGGTCGCAAGCATTCCGATCTGATCTGCTTTTGTACGGTCAATCGTCTCACTGGTTCTTCCTCTCCAGAAGTTACCTCCACCGGTCACGATCGCTACCTGGATTCCCTCATCAACAAGCTGCTTTACCTGCTTTGCAACACCGATACACGTTGCCTCGTCAAATCCGGTCTTCTTTTCTCCTGCAAGAGCCTCTCCGCTTAACTTTAACAATACTCTTTTCATATCTGTATAGCTCCTTTAATTCTGTATTATTACCTTAATTGGAAGTATAACATATCTTTCCACATTTGTCATTTCTTAAATAATCAGCATGGAAAAAAGTACAGTGATGATTCCACAGATTCCGATTGCCAGTCCACTCATCGCACCTTCTACTTCCCCGAGCTCGATTGCCTTGGACGTTCCCACCGCATGACTGCATGATCCAATCGCCAGTCCTGCCGCCACCGGATCTGATACACGGAAGATCCTGATCAGGAACGGAGCGATAATACTTCCCAGGATTCCTGTAAAAATAACTGCAACGACCGTGATTGGTACAACTCCGCCCCCCGGCTCTGAAATACTGACTGCGATCGGTGTCGTCACTGATTTGGGAAGCAGGGATACTGTCATGCTCTCATCCAGTCCGAATAGTCTGCACATCCCGTATACACTTCCCATGGATGCTGCCGATCCCGCCGTACATCCCACCAGGATAGGAAGCCAGTACTGCTTCAGGATATCCAGCTTTGTATAAATTGCAACTGCAAGGCATGCCGTTGCAGGAGCGAGGAACATATTGATCAATGCTCCCCCAACATTATAAGTATCATATGGAATATCAAACACAAGTAATACACCGACGATCAATACGATCGCAACAATCAGCGGATTGCAGACCGGAGTCTTCAACTTATGGTTTAGTTTTACTCCGATCCAGAATGCCACAATACTCTGTGCCACACCGAAATATGGAGATGCCATTAATTCTTTCATGCTTTTTCCCTCCTGTCTTTCCACTTTTTCATCAGATGTACTGTAAACATGACGCTGTAAGCCGTCACTGCAAATGTCACAACGGTCGAAATAATGCAGATAAGAATCAGTTGAACTGCCGTACTTTTCAGTTCATCGAAATAATTGATGATGCTTACTCCCGCAGGTACAAAAAAGAATGCCATATTACTCAGCAGAAAATCTGCTTTCTCCTGTACATGCTCGATCTTTAAAAATCCGGTCAGCAGACAGATCAGTAAAAGAACCATCCCGATCACACTTGCCGGAAAAGAAAATGGCAGATAATGCTCAATCACCAGGCTGATCCAGCAGACGCCAAAAATAACCCCAAACTGCTTCAAAATTTTCATTTTTCTTACCTTCTTCATATATAAAATGTTCATGCCGCAGATTATTTTCCACAGACACTTCACCTAGGTTACCACTCCTGCAGAATGAAGTCAATGAACGGAACACTGAAATCTGTTCCTCTCTTTTCTACTTTTTTGTAAAATTTTCTAAATGCCCCTCATAAAATAATTGACATTTTAGTGTCAATGATTTATGATACAAATGTTTTCACACTTTAAACAACTAAAATTTTACAGTGCGAATGTAATTGTACTTTGGGAGGACATAAAAATGATTATTGTATTAAAGCCAAATACTACAGAAAAAAATATAACCCGCGTTGAAAATCTTGTTACGAACAGAGGTCTTGACACGCATCTTGTCCGCGGAACAGAAATGACGATCATCGGTTGTATCGGTGATACAACTCTGATCGACCCGAGACTTTTCGAGGTTGACGAATCCGTTGATAAAGTCATGCATGTCCAGGAGCCTTACAAGCTTGCCAACAGAGCTTTTCATCCGGAAGATTCGATCATTGATGTTTCCGGTGTTCAGATCGGTGGCGATCACCTGGGACTGATCGCAGGTCCATGTTCCGTTGAATCTTTTGAGCAGGTTCTTGAAATTGCACAGAAAGCCAAAGCATCCGGAGCCAATCTTCTGCGTGGCGGTGCATTCAAACCCCGTACAAGCCCTTACTCTTTCCAGGGACTTGGTCTTGAGGGACTGGATATTCTCTGTGCAGTAAAAGAAGACGTCGGTCTCCCGATTGTAACAGAGCTGATGTCCCCGAAATATCTGGATGTCTTCAATGAGAAAGTCGATTTGATTCAGATCGGAGCAAGAAATATGCAAAACTTTGATCTGTTAAAAGAATTAGGTCAGCTTGACCGCCCGATTCTTTTAAAGAGAGGTCTGAATGCGACCTATGAGGAATGGATCATGTCTGCTGAGTACATCATGGCATCCGGTAATGAAAATGTCATTCTGTGCGAGCGTGGAATCCGTACTTTTGAGACTTATACAAGAAATACTTTGGACCTGCAGTGTATCCCTGTCCTGAGGAAAAAGACGCATCTTCCTGTTATTGTTGACCCAAGCCATGCCGGTGGAAAATGGTGGCTGGTAGAACCGATGGCAAAAGCAGCGATTGCTGCCGGTGCTGACGGACTCATGATCGAGGTTCACAATAACCCGGAAGCTGCCCTTTGCGACGGTGCTCAGTCACTGAAACCGGAAAAATACGATGCTCTCTTAAAGCAGGTCAGCCAGATCGCTACTGTAGTTGGAAAATCACTGTAAGGAGTTTCATTGATGGAATTAATTGTAAATTTAGGACCGGATACTTATCCTATTTATATTGAAAATGGAATCCTGCCGCAGACCGGAAGTTATATCCGTAAATTCTTTACCGGAAAGAAAATTATGCTCATCTCGGATGATCATGTTTTTCCGCTTTATGGAAAGACTGTCCTGGATTCCCTGAAGGACTATGAATGCCATTCTCTTGTCCTTCCACATGGTGAGCCTACCAAAAGCTTTCAGACACTTCCGCAGATTTATTCTGCGATGTTGGATGCCAGACTTACCCGAAGCGACTTGGTCATTGCACTGGGAGGAGGCGTGATCGGTGACCTTGCCGGTTTCGCTGCTTCCAGTTTTCTCCGGGGCGTCAGGCTGGTTCAGATCCCGACTTCCCTGCTTGCCCAGGTAGACTCTTCTGTTGGTGGAAAAGTCGCAGTCGATCTGCCACAGGGGAAAAATCTTGTAGGTGCATTTTTCCATCCAAAAGCAGTCATTATTGACCCGGATGTGCTGAATACACTCCCCCCACATTTTATCAGTGACGGTATGGGCGAAGTCATTAAATACGGATGTATCAAAGATAAAACTCTGTTCGATACTTTAGTCTGCCATACTTCTTTTGAAGACCTGAAACCAAAGCTGACCCGGATCATCGCACGCTGCGTTGATATTAAACGGATTGTAGTAGAACATGACCAGTTTGATACTGGTGAACGGATGTTGTTGAACTTTGGTCATACACTGGCTCATACTATTGAGCAGTATTATAATTATGAAAGAGAAAGCCATGGGGAGGCCGTCGGAATCGGTATGTATCAAATTACCCGGCTTGCTGAAGAAAAGGGACTGACAGCCACCGGTTGTGCCGATGCCATCAAAAAGGCTCTGGATATCTACCGGCTGCCTGATCATTGTGATCTGCCAATGTCTTCTCTTACAGATGCTATTGCTTTAGATAAAAAGAATTTAAATAATCATCTGAATCTGGTTCTTCTCCATACGATCGGTGACAGTTATGTCCGCCCTGACTGTCTTGCATTCTTTGATGGAGCAGGACAGATTTAGACTATGAAAAACCGGATGAATGGTCATTTTTCTGCCATTCATCCGGTTCTTTTTATCATTTTTTATCATTCATCTTTAAACTTTTTACAGATATTTTTTAATTGTCGCGATCTCTGCATTCATATCATTATCTTCTGCCAGAAGAATTCGGTTTCTTTTACAATACTTTCCATGGATCTTCTTTTCCCTCGGAATGTAAAATACAGCTTAACAGTGAATTTTTTACCATATCGCTGACTGCCTGGTCTGTATAAAAGGCCATATGCGGAGTTACAATAACATTCGGAAATCCCCGCAGGATATACAGATCCTTTTTACTTAAAATGTCCGATTTTCTGTCATAATAATACATACCAAATTCGTCCTCAATCACATCCAGTCCGACTGCTCCGACTTTCTCATTTTCCAAAGCATTGATCAGAGCTTTCGTATCGATCAGGCCGCCTCTTGCAGTATTGATGATCACAACTCCATCTTTCATTTTTGCAAAAGCCGCTGCATCCAGCAGATGTGCATTTTCTGCTTCTAACGGCATATGCAGGGTGAGCAGGTCACATTCTTTGTAAATCGTATCAAGATCTGCATACTGTGCATACTTTTTCACTTCTTCATTTTCATAGGCATCATAAGCGTAAATTCTACACCCGAACCCTGACAGATCACGGATGACCGCCCGTCCGATCCTTCCCGTTCCAAGTACTCCCACGGTAAAATTGTGCAGCTCTCCCCCCTGGATTCCAGGCAGTGAAAAATCATTGATCTCCGCTCTCTGCATGATCCTCTTCATTTTGCGGATTGCCATCAGCATCAGCATCAGCGTATAGTCTGCCACACATTCCGGTGAGTAGGATACATTGCTGACACTCATTCCGAATTTTTTTGCTGCCTGCAGATCAATATGATCAAATCCAATCGTTCTTGTGGAGATCATTTTTACTCCCAGTTCATGAAATCTTTCCACCAGTTGTGCATCGATCTTTGTTGTGATAATACTCAGATATTCATAACCTTCTGCCAGATGTGCATTTTCCAGCGTCGGTGCATCCTTACAGATTCCAAGCTCCACTCCATATTCTTTTGAAAATTTCTGAAAAAACTCTGCCTCATCAAATTCTCTGTAACTGTAAACAAAAATTTTCATACTTCTCTCTCCTCGTCTCCAATATCATTCTATTTTCTCTTCTATCCTTCAATCAGACCATAATGTTCCATTGCAAAGGCGATTCCATCCTCTTCCACCGTCTTCGTTACAAACTCTGCATATGGATCCAGTACCGGATCATGGTTCCCCATTGCAACTGCATGTTCCACAAACTGAAACATGGCAAGATCATTGCTGCTGTCACCAAAAACATAGGCATTTTTCGGATTAATCCCGAACTTTTCCATAATAAACCTGCAGGCCGTTGCTTTCGTATAACCTTTCTGGATC
>ENA-OQIE01001299-OQIE01001299.1-human-gut-metagenome-genome-assembly--contig:-NODE-1299-length-11725-cov-13.840917_pt1 | contig 11725 bp, 5 predicted proteins | sample MGYA00242569_ERZ504731 | MGnify/ENA primary metagenome ERZ504731 (study PRJEB26092, sample SAMD00036208) | human gut metagenome | host: Homo sapiens | study: EMG produced TPA metagenomics assembly of...
TTGCATGTTTCAAAAAATTTGCGAGATACTGTGTCAAAACAATATCTCCCAAAAATGGGCTTTTTAAGGGACGACTACTTAAAGATGTGGCGAGTTGTTTTTTACTCCATCACGAAACACCAAAAAGACGCCTGCCAAAACAGCCTGTCATATAAAACGGCAAAAAATCATAAGAAAAACACACTATTTTCATTAACAAACGCTCAAAAGAAACGCAAATAAAACGCCGACCGTAAGCAAAACAAAGTGTATTTCTTTCAAATCATTAACCTATCGTTTACGGGTCGGAAACGGGCCACTTTTGATGTAAAAGTGGCCCGTTTTTTCATCAAAAACAAGTGCTTTATAACTCCCCAAACACACGTTCTCAAAATATGCCCGAGCTGTCCGCGATTAATACGCAATCTGCATATACCATTTTCTCACTGCATCCGCAATATTATCAGCACAAAACAGCTATACCGAAATCATTATTTTGTCTGTGAAGTTTATAAAAAAAATTAATTTGCTTTGCATTGTAAGGCTCATGCTATATATTTGCACAAAAAATTTTCATTAACGCAGCAAGGGCTGAAGCAACATCCCGGCTTGTTTAACACTGTCACATAACGCACAAAAGAAATGATGAAACGCCAAGGCAACATACTGATATGCATGCTGCTGTCACTGATGATGGTGGCCGGCGGAGCTGGTTTTGTGATTGTGAAATGCTGCTGCAAGGGCAACACGGCGCAGACCGAATGCCGCAGCACATGCTGCCGGCAGTGCGACAGGCTGCACATGGAAGCAAAGTCGTGTGCCGAAACAGTGGTGATGAAGCTGTGGCCTACAACCACGGGGCAGCAGAAGCCGGCAAGCGTGCCTGACGCTCAGGCCACGATGCTGCCGCCATACAGCATTGCCTCATACTGTCCTGCGCCCGCTTCAGCATATCTCATCTGCCGGTATGCGCCAAGACTGCTGCACGCTCCGCCACGGCTATATCTGGCCATGATAAGAGTGCTGATAATCTGATTTTATCCTGTTTTTTATCATAATATTTTTTTACTCACCTTTAAGTCAGGCGCCCAAGCATGCGCGCCTGACCATATCATGCCTGGCTGAAGCCTCAGCAGCAACGAGGCAGCACCAAGGCACGACGGGGCGACAAAGACATAACGGCTGAGGCACAGACAGCACGCAGCCGGAAACTAAAGAACAATAAAAAACGGATAAAAGCAAGAATTACAGATGAACATAAGACTTACAGCTGCAGGAGCCGCACTGGCTGCCTGCACCACAATATGCGCCGGCAACGGCACGGCCTCACTGGCCACAGACAGCATAAGCCATAACGACAGCATACACCGCGAAAGCTCGCTGGGCGAGGTGGCTGTGGTGGCGCGCCGCGCCGGAACGACACGTATGGGCGGAGCCGTAAACGGATTCAACCTGAACCGCGAGGAGCTGTTCCGCGCGGCATGCTGCAACCTTGGCGAGAGCTTCACCACCAACCCTGCCGTAGACGTGAGCTACAACGACGCCACGACGGGCGCAAGGCAGATAAAACTGCTGGGACTGGCCGGCACCTACGTGCAGATGATGACCGAGAACATGCCCAACTTCCGCGGTGCGGCAGCGCCCTATGCGCTGGGCTACGTGCCCGGCCCATGGATGAAAGGCATACAGGTGTCTAAGGGTGCGGCGTCGGTGAAGAACGGCTACGAGGCCATAACAGGACAGATAAACGTAGACTACAAGAAACCCGAGGACGAAGAGGGCATAGAGGTAAACCTCTTCGGCGACACAAAGAGCCGCATAGAGGCCAACGCCGATGCCAACCTGCACATAAACAAGCAGCTGAGCACGGAGGTGCTGATGCACTACGAGAACAGCTTTGAGAATCACGACGACAACGGCGACGGCTTCTACGACAAGCCGAAGGTGGAGCAATATAACCTGCAGAACAGATGGCTCTGGGCAGGAGAAAAGTATATATTCCACGGAGGCATAGGCGCACTGAAGGAGCACCGCAACGGCGGACAGACAGGCCATCGCAGCAACGACGGCGCCGAACTGTTCAGGATAGGGCTCGACACGGAGCGGTATGAGGCCTACATGAAGCACGCCTTCATCATAGACCGCCACAAGGGCACCAACATAGCCCTCATGGCATCGGGCTCGATGCACATGCTCGACGCCGGATACGGACACAAGACGTATGACGTGAACGAGAAGAACGTGTATGCGTCGCTGGTGTTTGAGACCAACTTCACAAAGATGCACAACTTGTCGGCCGGACTGAGCCTCAACCACGACTATCTGGGACAGACCGTGCGCATGGTGAACGACAAGGAGGCATCGCCCGTAAGGATGAACGAGAAGGAGACCGTGCCCGGCATATATGCCCAATATACATTCAACCTCGACCACCGGCTGACAGCCATGGCGGGCATAAGGGCAGACCACAGTTCGGTGTACGGCACATTCATAACGCCGCGCCTGCACCTGAAATACATGCCCACCGACATACTTACGCTGCGCCTCTCGGCAGGCAAGGGCTACCGCACGCCGCACGCTCTGGCCGAAAACAACTATCTGCTGGCGAGCGGACGCCGGCTCGTGATAGACGACCTTGAGCAGGAGGAGGCATGGAATTACGGAGCGAGCGCCGCACTGAACATTCCGCTGCTGGGCGAGACGCTGAAGCTCAACGCCGAATACTACTACACACGCTTCACGGCGCAGGCCGTAACCGACTATGACACCGACCCGGGCGTGATACACATAGGCAACCTGAACGGCAAGTCGTATTCGCACACGCTGCAGATAGACGCCACCTACCCCATATTCAAGGGCATGACGCTCACGGCTGCCTACCGTCTGAACGACGTGAAGGCCACCTACGGCGGCCGACTGCTCGAAAAACCGCTGACAAGCAAATACAAGGGACTTATCACGGCATCATACAAGACGCCGCTCGGCCTGTGGCAGTTTGACGCCACGCTGCAGCTCAACGGCGGCGGACGGATGCCCGATCCTTACGAACTGCCGGACGGCACAATGTCGTGGAACAAGCGCTTCGGCTCATACGAGCAGCTCAGCGCACAGATAACGCGTTGGTTCCGCCACTGGTCGGTATACGTCGGAGGCGAAAACCTTACCGGCTTCACCCAGAAGACATCTATCTACGGTGCAGACAATCCATGGGGCACGGGCTTCGAGCCTACGCTTGTATGGGGCCCCGTGCACGGCCGCATGTTCTATGCCGGAGTGAGGATAAACATCGGAAGGATGTAGTAAACCGAACAAAGTACAGACAAATTATCATACAAAAAATAAAACCAAACATATAAGACAGAAAGTTATGAAACGACATTTTTTATTATTGACATTGGCGCTGTGCGCTATCACAAGTTTTGCCAAAGACATCAAGACTATCATCGTAACCACAAATCCGCAGATGCACTGCGAGGCATGCGAGAACAAGATTAAGAGCAACATGCGCTTCGAGAAGGGCATAAAGGCAATAGAGACAAACATCAGCCGACAGGAGGTTACACTGACCTACGACGCCGACAAGACAACGCCCGAAAAACTGATTAAGGGCTTTGAGAAAATCGGATATACGGCTACCGTTAAGACCGGCTGCGACAAGAAGCAAACTTGCTGCGAGAAACAGCAGGCAAGTTGCGGACAAAAACAGAATTGCTGCGACAAGCAACAGGCGGGCTGCAGCAAACAACAGGCAAACTGTGAGAAGAAACAGAACTGCTGCGAAAAGCAACAGACAGGATGCAAACAAGACTGCAAGAATTGCAGCAAAACCGAATGCTGTAAGAAGAAGTAAAACAGGTATAGACTTGAAAACAAAAAATACACGGCAGGGAAAAGCCCTGCCGTGCTGCAATCTGAATTTTAATGTTACGCGACTCACGTCGAATAACAATTTACCTGCATTCTACTTAACTTGTATTTTATAGATCTTACCATTCGAATATTTCACAATATTCAATTTTCCTCTAACCAATGAGTTAAGTTTCTTTCCGGTAATATCATATACTTCAACATCACCGTTCTGTATATCATCGATTGTTATTCCATAAATTCCGGTTGCCTCTTCATACTCTTTCTGAGCTTTTTCAGCATCTGCTAGAAGCTTTGCAATAGCATCTTTTACTGTCTGAGAGTCGATCGTGCTTTCTTCTGTAAGCTTAACAGCCTCATAATCACTTTCTACTTTCTCCGAAATTTCATCGATTTCATCCTGAATGGCCTTAATGTCATCAACAAACTGATCAGCTACGTCCTTACACTCGGTATTGACAGTCTCTTCAGCGGAATCGAGTTCTGCCTGAAGGGCCTCAAGTTCTTCTGTCAGACGGGCATAAGCAGCCTCATTGGCATCAACCACAGCCTGAGCAGCCTTGGCATCAGAAAGGAGTTTTTCGATAGAGTCTTTCACTGACTGAGAATCAATTGTACTCTCTGCAGTAAGTTCACCTGCCTCGTAAGCTGTCTTTATGCTGTCTGAGATTTCTGTAATACGACTCTGGATGCTGTCAATTACTTCGGTAAACTGAGAGGCGACGTCCTTACACTCAGTATTGATTGTTTCCTTTGCGGCATCGAGTTCTAACTGAAGTGAAGCTATCTCAGCTGTCAGACGGTTATAGGCTGCCTCATTGGCGGTTACAACAGCCTGAGCGGCCTTGGCGTCTACAAGAAGCTGGGCGATAGATGCCTTTACTGACAATGAATCGATTGTGCTTTCTGATGTAAGCTCTACAGCCTCATAAGCTGTCTTAACGCTGTCTGAGATTGCTGTGATGCGAGTCTGGATGCTGTCGATTACTTCTGTAAACTGAGAGGCAACGTCCTTACACTCAGTATTGATTGTTTCCTTTGCGGCATCGAGTTCTGTCTGAAGTGAAGTTATTTGAGCGGTCAGACGCTTGTACGCCTCTTCGTTTACAGCTTCCTTGCCAGCCTGGGCAGCCAAAGCATTTTCAACAAGAGCTTTTATCGATGTAGCTATATCATCGGCTCCAGCCTGAACATCAGCAAGACCTTCGACCAAAGTTTCATTGGCATAAGAGTCATCAACAACCTTCTGCAAACTATCAATCTTTGCTACTATTGCAGCTTCAGCGGCAAGAATGTCTTCGTTATCCTTAACGTTAGCGGCATTTGCGGCAATGCTGTCAACTGCCTCGTTGTACAAATTACGCAATGAATCTACCAATGCCTTTGCCGGAGTATAATGTGCAAGATAAGAGTTTGTAACACTAAGTTTCACTTCGTCATAGAGGCCGAAAGCATTACCGTTCTCGTTAGAAACAATGACATCATTTATCACAAGCTCAGATTTCAGCGCCAATGTTTCGTCAGCCTTAACATAGAAGGCCAGCACCTCGCCTGTTGTTCCGGCAAAATTCTCAGTTGTCATACCAGCAACAGCAATCTTCAGTTTGCCGTCATCAGTCATGTTGGAGCTTATAGTAGCATTCTGAGGCAGACGGCTGCCATACTCAAACTTCGGTTTACCGTTGTCTTTAACTTCAAACGAAAGTCCTTGAGGCAAAGTTATCAGAGCCTGCATGCCTCTTACGTTAATAAAGTTGTCGAGCACAAGGCTTACCTTCTTTGATGTTCCGTCGGTCTTTATAGCCAATGTGTCAGCAGCTGTATAAAGTTTTCCTACATAAGGAGCTACATCTGCGCTAAAGTCAGCCATGGGGAAACTCTTTGTATAGCCGTCTTCACCTTTTTCGTGGCTGCTGCCAAGGATGTTTGTGAAGTCTATTTCACCGGCTTTTACAAAACTGTTTTCAGCCTTAACCTTAAAATAAGCTACGGCACCGCTATCGCCAAAGATAGAGACAGTGTCTGAAGGAACAATAAGCAAACGGAGATTGCCGTCAGAAAGAGTGCTCATAAAAAGAGAATGGTAGTCGCGGTCAAGACGTACCTCATCACGTGTCAGACTGTTGGCTACATAAACGATACCATCGGGAAGGGCTATATCCATCTGCAAAGCAGTAATCCTGTCGCTGTTGTCAAGACACACAGCAACAGTCTTTTCCTCGCCTGGCTTTATGTTAAAGCTCTCTATCGTCACCTTGTTGTCGGCCAATGCGCAAGCAAAAGAACCAACCGCCATAAGGCATGCCATAATCAGCCGTGAGGCAAAGTGACATTTAAGAATGTTTGTTTTTATCATACTCAATTTTTAAACTAAATGGTTTCTTGAAATTATTTTCCTTAAACAGAAGGCGTGACAGCCTACGTGACGCCACGCCTTCATGTCCATAAGAGTATAATTCTATCTAACTTTCAGGGTCTCGATTATTTGCGAAGCACTTTCTTGGTTGAACCGTCTGAGCCACGCAGGATGTTAACACCCTTCTTCAGAGTCTTTATCACCTGACCGCCTACAGAGTAGATCTTATCCTTCAGACTCTTGTCTGCGTCAACACCGCCGATACCTGTTGTGCCCTCGCCTGTGCCGTCGATGCTGTAGGCAATACCTCTTGCATCAGAAGCAAACACGTTAGCGATGCTTATGTTGCCGTCAACCTTGCCAGCAAGTTCGAGCAATACAACAGCCTCGCCGTTGGTGCCGAGCGCGCTGTTCTGCATAGAGCTTACAACCACACGCTGTGTGCCGTCGGCCAATGTGTTCTGATAGAGGTTGTGCTCGCTGCTGCCGGATGTAGCACTGAGCAGTGTTACACCTGCCGGAAGCTTGATGTCCATCTGTGCGCCTACATATGCAGCAGAACCATTAATCCTGACAGCCACACGTGTCACGTCACCATTACTTTCTGTAGCAAGTTCGAGGCTACCTGCAGCACCCTGCTGAGCTGCCTCATAGCGTGCCACTGCTCTCAGGCCTGTATTATTGTTGCCGAGAATAGCATTTGTAACAGCTGTAACGTCACCGATATTTATGTTGCCATCCTCGTTTACATCAGCTGCAAGATATTCCATTGAGCCTTCATCTACCGTCTCAACCTCAAGAACATAGTTCAGTATCTGAGTATAGTCGTCTACCAGTACCGAACCGTCGCGGTTAACGTCGCCAAGGATATAAGCATAACCTTCGGCATCTGCCTTCAGGCTGTTAAGCTGCTCTGTCAGCTCGCCATAACGCTCCCATACGGCAGGAACGGCCTCTGTCATATAGTCGATAGCCATGCCCTGAACTCCGGTTTCTTCATCGAGCAACGGATTTCCGTCAAGGTCTTGATTTACAGTACCATTATTATATGCATCTGAATTATAAGTATAAAGCAATCCAATTAATCTATTGAGACGAAGACGTTCAGCTCTAAGTTCATCTCCGTTTTCCTCTGTATACTTGCTTGTGTTTATAATATTCGAAACCTTATTATAAAGAGCCAACAAGCCAGACTTGTTCTCATTACTATTATAAATACGCTGCTCAAGCTCATCATATGTTGCATATTTATCTAAATCTGCAATACATAATTCAACAAGGGACTTGTTTACATTCTCACTATTTTCTGTCAAAGAGAACGCTGCATTGGTTTCCTCAAGTATCTGACGGTCATAATCAATTACGCCTCTAACATCTTCAATATAATATTGATATTGTTTTATATCGAAGAATTCGTAATTGCTAATCTTCTCAACAACAGCATCGAGACTTGCCTCCAGCTTGTCGAGCTCTGCTGTAAGCTCTACATACTTCGCATCGTTGATTGTGTATGGTTTCTGAGCATCAGCAATATCCTGTGTGAGCTTAGCCAACTCTGCCTCAACAGCTGCTATGCCGGTAGAGAGTTTGCCTTCATAGAACAATATTGAGCCGGCCTCAGCATATTTGGCTATTTCGGCGCTCATATTGTCGATAGAAGTCTTAACGGCAGCGAGAGCCTCAGTGTAATCATCTTTTACATTTTGATGGCATCCGTTAAGAACTTTAAGTTCGGCATTATACTTGCTCTCTACCTCGGCTAAAGCAGAGTTAAGAGTTTCTATTGTTGTAGCAGCAAGATTTGCATCATAATATGCAGCAAGCTCGGCACGCATTGTGGCAATCTTTGTCTCAAACTCAAGATACTTAGGCTGCTTGTCTTTCTCATCGAGAGCGATGAAACCAGGATCAGCCTCCATGTCTATAAGATTAACTGAGAGTTCTTTTATAGCATCGATATAGCTGTCAACCTTTTCAATCTCGGCAGCGTCTCCTCTTTGTTGAGCAGCATTAGCAGCCTTGTTCTGTTCACCCTTTAAAGCCTCTATTTCAGCAGTAAGTCTTTCCGACTCAGCCGTATTCGCCTTAGTATAAACATTTTTAATTTTATTAATAACGCTTAATGAGTCTGAAGCATATCCATCTTCTTTATAAGACGCACAAGTTCCGGCAGACAAATTATTTTCAATAGCAGTTCTTAATTCGTCGATACGGCTCATGGCATCGGTTAATCCGCAATCATCTGTTATAACATATCCGTCAACAAACTCAGCGGCTTCGGCATGAGCCTTCTCTAAATCAGCCACGCCTTGCATCATCTCGCCATAAGCACCTTGCTCTGCATTAAAGTTATCATTCTTTGCCTTTGCAGCATCACATATTCTCTTAGCTTCAGTCTTATATGCATCGAGTGTTGCCTTTATTATATCAAGATTGTTTCCAAACAAGTTGCCGGCATTATCCTCAGCATGCTGTTTTGCCCAGCCATAGTATATTACAGCTTGTTCCTCATAAGCCTTTATGTCATTTTCAACTCCTTCATACTTATATCCTGCAAGAGTTTCTTTGTCAGCAGCTATCTGCTTTTCAGCAGCAGCAATGATAGTGTTATACTCACGCTGTGCGGCATCTTCCTGACCTGCGCTTATAACCTCATCAGTAACGGTATCCAAAGCATTAAGATGCTTATCTGCTGAAAGCGCAAAGTATTTTTCGTCAGAAGCATTCTTTGCATCAGCAATAATCTTCTTAACATCAGTGAATGAGCCATCAATAACTTTCTGATCATATCCGTCAAGACTTGCTATCGCAGCATTAAGTTTACCTTCTGCATCTGCCAATTTAACGCTCAAGAGTTCTCGTGCCTTGCCGCTTACCTCATTATCAAGGGTGCTCAATGCAGTGGCTATTTTACCGATATAGTCAATTTCAACTGTCTTCTTATAGCTTTCATTTGCGTCGAACAAATCAGGCTCTGCCGTTTCAAGATACTTATTGTATTCTGTTGAGACTGTTTTTTCAAAATCACGCAAATCTGTAAGTAAACCTGACATCGCTTCATTCGCAGGTTTAATATATTCTGCTGCAACTTCAGCAAGATCGCTGTTTGTAAGAGCGCTGAAATCTGCTATAAGGATAATTGCATTATTGTAATCTGCGCGTGCCTTTTCTACAGCTTCTGTAAATGCGAGATAACGTTCTGCATTGTCCTTTGCAACAGCACCATAATATCCGCCAAGTTGCTCTTGATTGATTTCTTCTATCTTAGCACTTATATTATTCAGGCTTTCAATGATTTCATCATTCTTATCTACAGATTTGCCTGTTGCATAACTTTCGTCAATCAGATTATTTACACCATTAAGAAGTGTCTGCTGCTCTGTAAGACGGTTAAGATAACCTTGAACCTCACTTGTCTGGTCGCTTGTAGAAATTCTGTAGTAAACCTTTGACCAGCTTTCATTTACCGTAGTATGCTTTGCAGTCTGGTTATCGTAGTTTTCTTTATTTGCCTTAGCATCAGAAGCCACCTTGGTTATATTAGTCTCATACAGTTTAAGTGTAGCTTTCTTGCTATTATAGAAGTTTTCACAGTCACGCTTTCCTTCTTCTGAATAAGCATTATCCGCACCATCCTGTAATTTATCAAGATCACCGGTATAAGTTACATCCAACAGATCATCATAATAAGTCTGTGCGGCACCCAAATCTCCAAGTTCGCCAACTTTCGCTTTTTCTGTTGTAATCAAACCTTTAAGACGAGTGATTTCTTTGGACATTTCGGCATAAGCCTTATAGTTGGCCGTAGAAGCCTGAGCAGCCTCACGTGCAGCAGCAACATCAGCAGATATTGCATCCAGCTTGCTCTTGATGCCTTCAACCTTATTGCCCTCTCCATCTTCACTGTCAGCCCATGCTGCAACAAGTGTTTCTGAAGCGTAGGCATCGTTAACAGCCTGTTTCTGCTTGCCAATCTTATCACTTAACTCAGCTACCATGGCTGTAAACTCTGCTGCTCTTGAAGCATCCTCATTCAGTTCTTCCACACCCTTTATTGTAGCGCGGTTTCCAAGAAGCTGTGTCTCTATGCTGGCAATAGCTTTGTCGGCATCTGTCTTGGCTGTCTTATTAGCAGCAACCTCTGTCTTAATGTTTCCAGCCTTGACTATAAGTTTGTCGATAGTATCGTTTATCTCAACAAGAGCACTGTTTACGTTGGCAAGCACAGCCATTGCTGCCGCTGCGTCAGTCTCCGCTGTTTTAGTTGCATCATCAATTGCAGTTTTTTGTTCTGCAATCTGTTTGTCTACATAATCTTTTTCTGCCTTAACCTCTTTTTCCCATCTCAGACCAAGGCTATCTGTCGACCAATCTTCGAATTTTTCCAGCTTATCCACAGCATCATCAACAAGAGCAGTTGCCTGTGCAGTAAGTTTTCCAACAGCTTCCGTTACAACGTTCTTGTCATACTCGGCCTTATCAGCATCATAAGAATTAACCAAAGTTTCGGCTTTACCTTCAATTTCAACTTTTGCGGTGTATGCCTCGTCAGCTACTTCAATAAGCTTATCACTATGTTCTTTGCCTTCAAGGTCGAGGGCTTCATCCTTATCAGTTGTTATCTCTTTTATAGTAGCCTTGAAGCCGTCGATCTTATCGCCATAAGTTACTTTTTTCTGGTCTGTAGATTCCGCATATACATATACCGAACGGTTGGTAACTTTCTCTTCAAGGTAAGCGATGGCCATATTACAGTTTGCAACCTCACCAACAATAATCTCGTATGCGTCAAGGGCATCCTTAGCAGCTTGCTGATATGCAGCAACAGTCGCAGATATTTCGTTGATTGCATCTGTGTTGTCTGTCTGATATTTAACGCACGTTCCTTCTTTCAGAGCAGTCTCAGCACCTGATTTAAAGCCATCTATGCTCTTCTGGATAGCAGCTTCTTCTGTTGCATATTTTCCGCTTACAACATACGCCTTGTCTGTTGATACCAACGCATTTACGACTTTCTTTGCATCGTCGAATTCTTTCTGCTTATCTTTCAGAAGATCTGTAACTGCACCCCAAGCGTTATAGTTGTCAACAGCACCTTGCGAACCGCTTGTAAGCTCATCGATAGCTATGCTTATCTTGCTTACTGTTTCTGAGTAATCCTTGCTGTCGATTGTATTTTCCTTATTATCAGCCTCTATTGTGCTGCTAAATGCGTCGATAGATGCCTGTATCTCGCTGATTGTCTCTGCAAACTCAGCATTGTCGCCTACGCCCGGAGTTTTCTTCAAAGCGTCAAGACGGTCTTGCAGGCCTTTCAAGTCTGCCTTAGCTTTTGTATAGGCTTCTTTAAGGGCATTTGCCTTGTCAACATAAGTTGTCTTCAGCTCGTTGATTGAAGCTGTATATTCTGCAAGTTTGGCAAGATTTTCTTCTTTTGCAGTTGCCGCACAGTTCTTGCGCTAATAAATAATCATTTGATTGTAAGTGTTTTAAGAGGAGCAACAAATTGAATAGGTAATGATT
>ENA-OQIE01001300-OQIE01001300.1-human-gut-metagenome-genome-assembly--contig:-NODE-1300-length-11696-cov-4.582580_pt1 | contig 11696 bp, 8 predicted proteins | sample MGYA00242569_ERZ504731 | MGnify/ENA primary metagenome ERZ504731 (study PRJEB26092, sample SAMD00036208) | human gut metagenome | host: Homo sapiens | study: EMG produced TPA metagenomics assembly of...
AGGAGTTGTTGGGGCAGCGGCCAGCAAGACGCAAGTGCCGCCCAAGGCACGATGCGGATGCTGGGTGCCGCAACCCGATGGCGGCGGCCACTCCAAATCGTCCCACATAAAAAGGCTGCTGCACAGTGCTTTGTGCAGCAGCCTTAAATATTTTACGTTTACAACAGATCAGATGCTGAACTGCACGGCGCAGAAAGCGGCATAGATGCACAGCAGTGCAATGCCCTGCGGGCGGCTCAGCTTGCCCTTGATCAGAGCGGGCACGGTGAGCAGCAGCATCACGGCAAACATGACCGGGATATCCATCACCAGCGAGGCGTTCATGCCTGCGATGGTGGAGTTCTGCGGGATGCTGAAGGGTGCCAGCGTGACAGACACGCCGCTGACCAGCACTAGATTGAACACGTTTGCACCGATGACGTTGCCCAGCGACAGCGCGCCGTGACCCTTGGCCAGCGAGGTGATGGCGGTGACCAGCTCCGGCAGCGAGGTGCCCAGTGCCACAAAGGTCAGCGCAATGACCGACTCCGGCACGCCCAGCGCCTGTGCGATGAGGGTGCCGTTGTCCACCAGCAGGTCAGCGCCCACAGCAATGAGCACTGCGCCGATGGCCAGCAGCCCCAACTCCTTGGCAAAGGAGCCTTCCTCAGCCTGCTCTTCCTCTTCCGGGGCGGGGGTATTTTTCATAGCCAGCACGTTGCACACGATGTAAGCCACGAACATGGCCAGCAGGATCAGGCCCACCGGGCGAGTGAAGGAGCCGGTGGTGTAGGCCACACCGGCATAGAAAGCGGCAGCCACAAAGAAGAAGGCCACCGGGGTGCGCAGGCTCTTGGGGTCAACCTTGCCCGGGCGCACCGCAATGGTGATGGCGGCGATCAGTGCAGCGTTGCAGATGACCGAGCCGATGGCGTTGCCGTAGGCGATCTCGCCGTGACCGGTGAGGGCAGAGGTGGTGGACACCATGACCTCCGGCAGGGTGGTACCGATGGACACCACCGTGGCACCGATGAGCAGCTCCGGCACATGGAAGCGGCGGGCGATGCCGGTGGCACCGTCCACAAACCAGTCGCCGCCCTTGATCAGGCACAGCAGACCCACGATAAATAACAGAACAGGGATCAGCATAATATCTCTCCTTTTTAATAATAGCGGCAGAGGCACAAAAAAAGACCTTTATCACATCCAGCCCAAAACGGGAAAATGTGATAAAAGTCTCAAGCATCCGGTACTGCATCGGGCATTTCTGCCGGGGGTGTCGCTGCAGCACAGCGCACTCGTTTTTTAACTAAAGTACGCCCCTTACTCCCTTTTATCCAGAGAATATTATACCTGTTTTCCAGCAAAAACGCAAGGGGAAATATGGGATTTATTCTGCCTTGGTCACTTTTTTGGCGTTGGGGTAAATATGCTCCATGCGGGCGTTGTCGAAATGCTCGTCAAGGAACACTTCCAGCTGGCCGTTGGGCGCATCGCCGCTGGTGCGGGCATCGTACCGCGCCAGTGCCAGCGCGCTGGTAAGCATATTCACCGCCATGAATACCGCCAGCGCTGCTGTCATCCACGGACGGATATGGCTGCGCACCTTTTTCATCAGCTTCAGCACCAGCGGGTAGCCGTAGCGCATCCACATCACCGCCGCAATGCTCCAGAAAAAGCAGTACAGCAGGTTGATGCGCCCGCCCAGAGAAGGCCGGTATAGCACAAAGTCTTTTTCTTTGCGACCAACTTTCCTTGGCAAAACTATACGGTTCTTGAATCGTTGCGGTTCGTCTAAATCTGCAAACAAAACGAAAGACTGCGCCGTAAACGGAACACAGCTTACGCAAGCAATGCCATCGTATATACAAAGACCATTTTGCGTTGCAAAATACTTGTTGGGAACACCCAAACCCTTGAACTACATCCGATGGATGCAGACTTAGCGTCTCCAAATGAGAAAGTATATGGCTCTAACACATTGTCAGCCATTGGTAAACAACTTTTTCCAGTCAAAAAAGAAAATAGCGATGATTAAAGATGAACATTGCAGAAAAATGTGATACAATAGAAAATGAAAATCCAAACAACAGGAGGAACCCCCTCGTGGCAAATAATGTGAACGTCAAAAAACTGGAAGCTGACCTGTGGGAGTCGGCAGATCTGCTGCGTGCAGGCTCTAAACTCACCTCGAACCAATACTGTATGCCGGTACTGGGACTGATTTTTCTGCGGTATGCGTACAGCCGCTTCAAACTGGTAGAGCAGGAGATCCTGAAAGACCGTCCCATGCGCGGTGGCCGGGTGCTGCCGGTGGAACAGAGCGACTTTGCCGAGAAGAGTGCACTGTTTCTGCCCAAGGAGGCGCAGTACAATTACTTAGTCAATTTGCCCGCCAACATCCCGGAGCAGGGGCTGACCGGCATCGAGGGCAATCCTCTGAACAGTCTGGGCGAAGTGGTGAACAACGCCATGGAACTGGTGGAGCAGCAGAGCGAGCAGCTGCAGGGCGTTCTGCCGAAGGACTACACCATCTTCTCGGATGAACTGCTGGGGGAACTGCTGCGCATCTTCAACAATGATGCGTTGGACGATGTGGGCGGCGATGTGATCGGCCGTATCTACGAGTACTTTTTGAATAAGTTTGCCAAGAATGTGGCACAGGACGACGGCGTGTTCTTTACGCCGAAATCGCTGGTGAAAATGATCGTCAATGTGCTGGAGCCTGCCCACGGCGTTCTGTTGGACCCGGCTTGCGGCAGCGGCGGTATGTTTGTGCAGACCGGCGACTTTGTAAACCATGCGGGCATGATCGCCAACAACACCATGACCTTCTACGGACAGGAAAAGGTGGAGTACAATGCCAAGCTCTGCCTGATGAATATGGCTGTGCATGGCCTGACCGGCGTGATCAAGTCCGGCGATGAAGCCAATACCTTCTATCACGATGCCCACAACCTGAACGGCTGCTGCGACTATGTGATGGCAAATCCGCCGTTTAACGTGGACAAGGTCAAGTCGGAGTCGGCGCAGAGTGCCGGGCGGTTGCCCTTTGGCCTGCCCGGCGTGAACAAGGTCAAGGAAATCGGCAACGCAAATTATCTGTGGGTGTCCTATTTCTACTCCTACCTGAACGAGCATGGCCGTGCGGGTTTTGTGATGGCGTCCTCGGCTACTGACAGTCAGGGCAAAGACAAGGACATCCGTGAAAAACTTATCCAGACCGGCCATGTGGACGTGATGATGAGCGTGGGCAACAACTTCTTCTACACCAAGAGCCTGCCCTGTTCGCTGTGGTTTCTGGATAAGGGCAAGCCGGAACATCTGCTGGACACCGTACTGTTCATCGATGCCCGCAATTACTATACCGTGGTGGACCGCACCCAGAACGAGTGGAGCGACTGGCAGTTGAAGAACCTCAACGCTATTGTCTGGCTCTATCGCGGCGAGGTGGACAAGTACAAGGTGCTTCTGGCGGAGTATCACGCAGAGCTGGCAGACGATCGCCCCTTTGCAGAGATTCAGGCCGCACTGGAACAAAACGTGCAGGCCAAGCGGGAAGAAGCCAAAGCCGCTGTGGAGGCAGCACCCCGCAAAGAGCGCAAAGCTACGCAGGAAAAGTTCGACAAGGAGCTGGAAGCCCTCAGCGAGAAGCTGACCGTTGCCAAGGAGGCTGTCTGGCTCACCGAAAAATTTGGCGAGGGCGTTTATCAGGATATTCCCGGTCTGTGCAAGGTGGCCAGCCGAGACACCATCCTCAACGAAAAAGGCGCATCCCTGACGCCCGGTGCCTATGTGGGCGTTGCACCCGTGGAGGATGATGGCGTGGATTTTGCCCAGCGGATGAAGGAGATTCACAAGGAACTGCTGGAATTGCAGGCAGAGTCCAACCGCCTGATGGAAACCATCTCGAAGAATCTGGAGGAGATGGGGGTATGAAGTTTACCGAATATGTAGAAGTAAACCCCAAAACAAACTTAAAAAAAGGGGAGTACGCTCCTTTTGTTGAAATGGCAAACGTATCAATAACATACAGAGAACCAGAAAAAATAGAGAACAAGAAATATACAAGTGGCCCGAAATTTCAGAATGGTGATTCCGTTGTTGCAAGAATAGAACCATGCTTACAAAACGGAAAAAAATTCTTTTGGAAAAGTGATAAAATAGGATTTGGTTCAACGGAATACATAGTTTTCAGAGCAAAAGAAGGTAAGATGGATAGCAAATACCTTTTTTATTTGCTGAAAACAGATTATATTAAGAAAAGCATGGTTTCCTCGATGGTAGGAGCGACTGGTCGTCAACGAGTAAATAATGATATATTTGGTCAAATAGAAATAGTAGTTCCCAATATTGAAAAGCAAAAAAAGATTGGAAGGACTTTGTTTTTATATGACGACCTAATTGAAAACAACCGGAAACAAATCAAACTGCTGGAAGAAGCAGCCCAGCGGCTTTATAAAGAGTGGTTTGTGGATTTGCGCTTTCCGGGGCATGAAAACACGAAAATTGTGGACGGTGTGCCGGAGGGGTGGAATTGGTGCAAACTAGAGGATGCCATTCAGCTTGACCCGAAAGTTACATTGACAAAAGAAAGAATGAAGCAGTTTATTCCGATGTCGGCACTTAGTACAGCATCAATGGTGTTGGATGAAAGCCAATTTACAGAAACTACATCTAATTCTGGAAGTAAGTTTCAAAATGGTGATACGTTACTTGCAAGAATTACACCATGTTTGGAAAATGGCAAGACTGCGTATGTGTCTGGGCTCAAATCTGATGAAGGGGCAGTTGGCTCGACAGAATATATTGTGATGCGAGCTAAAACTATTAACTCATATATGGTTTATCTTTTGGCAAGAACAGACGATTTTCGCCAAAGTGCAATCAATAGCATGAGTGGAAGCGATGGACGCCAGCGTGTGAAATCGGATAAACTGAAAATGCTGGATTATTTGCATCCGACTAGCGAATTGGTAGAGAAGTTCGAAAATGTTGAGGAACCGATTTTTGAGAAAATCTATAGACTGAGCGAACAGATGCAACAGGCAAAGCAAGCAAGAGACTTGCTGTTGCCAAAGTTGATGAGAGGAGAAGTGGAGGTGTAAAGATGCCAAGAAGAAATTTTTTGCAGATTTTACAAGATGCCAAAATTGATATTAAAAGGGAATATCAGAGACTATTTGATTTGTTTTATATACAAAGTGCTCCCGATTATAATGGAAGATATCAAACTTTAAGGCAAGTCTGTGAAAATAACTTTCTGATTGTTCCATTTAGGGGGACGTGTTTGTCATTAAATGATTTTGATGACTTTTATAAATATAATTTTGGAAGAGAACCATGGGGATTTAATCTGGATTATCTTCTCTCTTTTTGCGAATATTCCTATAACTTCATAAAGTGGATGAGCCCACAAAATCCGTTATGTATTAGCGGAAGCGCGAGTCAGCAGCAATTTTATCTCCAGCAAGTAAAAACTGTAATTGAAGAGATAGGGTATATGGAAACAATAGAGCAAAACATTACGCTATTTGTTCCCAAAAAACAAGAAGCAATAGCAGTATCTGAAATTGTGGCTCCTGAAATCTCTTATAAAGTACTTGAATATAATCACTATACGATGAAAGGTGACATTGCAAGGAAAAAGGAAACCGTTCGTATACTTGCCGATCAATTAGAACCAAAACGTGCAGATCTAACAGCAATAAATAAAGAATTGGCAAGTAATGTGTTCTTTATGTTTAACAATATGAATATCCGTCATAACAACAGCACAGAAGGCGATAAAAACTATAGAGAAGTAGTTGCAAAAATGACACAGGATGAACTTGAAAATTGGTACGATGAAACATATCAGTTGTGCTTGCTGGCGTTTTTGGAATTGGACAATGTGGAAAGAACAAAGAAAGTGGCCCAACTGAAGGCGAGCTTTGGAAAATAAAAGGTATCTTGGAGAAAAAACAAGGGCGTGATTTTATGGGAGAAAATACAGAAGAATTAGTGGTCTCGCTTGAAAATTCGCTCTCAAGTGATATTTGCGATACTGTGGGAGATTTAGCAGAAGTCGGACTTGATGCAGTAATGGATGATGGAATACTAAAGGATATTCCAATTCTTTCAACTGTAGTTGGACTTTATAGGATTGGTTACACGATTCGAGAGAGACATGAAATCAAACAACTTGCATTGTTTGTGGCAGAACTGAATAGAGGCTGCACAGACGAAAGCAAAAGAAAGCAACTGCTTGAAAAACTGAATAGTGATACACGGAAGAGTAAACAGGAAATTGAATATATTCTGGTTGTGCTGGACAGTTATCTTGAATATGAAAAGCCGAAGATGCTTGCAAAACTGTATATGGCATATTTGGAACAACGGATTGACTGGACGCAATTTTCAATGTATGCAGCGCTATTAAAAACACTTCTTCTACAAGATATTAAACTCCTTGCAAGTCATAATTTTAAGGAGAGTCCATTGGTTTGCATGCAAATGGAAAGTGCTGGGTGGTTAAGATTACTGTCTGCCGGATTTGTATATGAACAATGGGTTATGCGCTTTAATGACGGTATGAAGAAAAATGAGAATTTCAATGTACCATATTCTATAACAGAAACTGGTCAAAAGTTTATTGACATTGTGGGATAAAATGAGGTGATCCTATGAGCCGCGAATACTCCGAAAATGTCCTTGTTCAGAACAGTGCAGGCAACTTGCTGCAAAATGTTCTGGGGTGGGAGGTCGTGCTGGCTTACAACTCCGAAAAGCTGGGGCCGGACGGGACGTTGGGCCGCACCAGCTATGGGGAAGTGCTGCTGACCCGGTATTTTCGGCAGGCGCTTTTGCGGCTGAACCCGTGGCTCACCCCGAACCAGATGGACGAGGTGCAGAAGAAATTCACGGCACACGTTTCCACCGCATCCCTGATGCAGATCAATGAGGAAAAGTATTTTCTGTTGCGGGATGGCATCCCGGTGACGGTCAAGCGGCCGGATGGACGCACCGAAACGCGGAGTGCGGCGGTGATCGACTTCAAAAACCCGGAAAACAATCATTTTCTCGCCGTAAAAGAAATGAAGATCCACTCGCAGCTGTACCGCTGCCGGACAGACATTGTGGGCTTTGTCAATGGCATTCCGCTGCTGTTCATCGAGCTGAAAAAGCCCACCGTGGATGTGCAGAACGCCTACATAGACAATTACCGAAATTATCTCGATACCATTCCGCAGTTGTTCTACTATAATGCCTTTCTTATGCTGTCCAATGGATTGGAAGCCAAGGTGGGTACGCTTGGCAGCAAGTACGAGTTTTTCCACGAGTGGAAGCGTCTGAAGGAGAGCGATGCAGGCAGAGTGGAGCTGGAAACCATGCTGCGGGGCATCTGCGAGAAAAAGACCTTCCTCGATCTGCTGGAAAACTTCATTCTTTACGACCATTCCGGTGGGCGCACCACCAAGATTCTGGCCCGCAACCACCAGTATCTCGGCGTCAACGAGGCTGTCAGTGCTTACGAGAACCGCAAGCTGAAAGACGGCAGACTGGGCGTGTTCTGGCACACGCAGGGGTCAGGCAAAAGCTACTCCATGGTCTTTCTGGCGCAGAAGATCCGGCGCAAGTTTGCAGGCTCGCCCACCATTGTGGTGCTGACCGACCGTGACGAGCTGAACCGGCAGATCAGCGATACCTTTGAAAACTGCGGTCTGCTGGGCAAGACAAAGGCTTCACAGTTCATTGCATCCAGCGGTACAGACCTTGTAAAAAAGCTGCAGGGCAACCCCAGCTTTGTGTTTACCCTGATTCAGAAGTTCAATCTGCCCAAGGAGCCGCCCATCTACCCGGATCACGACATTCTGATTTTGTCGGACGAAGCCCATCGCAGCCAGTACGGCATTTTTGCAGACAACATGATGCACCTGCTGCCCACGGCGTCCCGCATCGGCTTTACCGGTACGCCGCTGCTGGCAGATGACCATATCACCGAGCGCACCTTTGGCGGGTATCTGTCGGTGTATGATTTCAAGCGGGCAGTGGAGGACGGCGCAACGGTGCCGCTGTATTATGAGAACCGTGCGGATAAGATCGCCCAGTTGGACAAGCCGGAGATCACCGGGCGGATTTTGGATGCCATTGAAGCTGCCGACCTTGATCCCTCGCAGGAGGAAAAGCTGGAACGAGAATTTGCCAAGGAGATCCATATTCTCACCGCAGATGAACGGCTGCGTTCCATTGCAAAGGACTTTGTGGAGCATTACTCTGACCTTTGGACCAGCGGTAAGGCGATGTTCGTCTGTCTGAATAAGGTCACCTGTGTGCGGATGTACAACTATGTGCAGGAATACTGGCGGGCAAAGATCAGGGAACTGGAAGCCCGGCAGGGCACAGTGACCCAGCAGGAAGCACAGGAGCTTGCCCGTAAACTGGCATGGATGAAAGAAACCGAAATGGCAGTGGTGATCAGTCAGGAGCAGAACGAGGTGCAGACCTTCAAGAAGTGGGGACTGGATATTCTGCCGCACCGTGCCAAAATGGAAAAGCGGGAGCTGGATAAAGAATTCAAGGACAGCAAGAATCCGTTCCGGGTGGTGTTCGTCTGTGCCATGTGGCTGACGGGCTTTGATGTAAAGTGTCTGTCCTGTCTGTATCTGGACAAGCCGTTGAAAGCCCATACCCTGATGCAGACTATTGCTCGTGCAAACCGTGTTTCGGAGGGCAAGAGCAACGGCCTGATCGTGGACTATATTGGTATCGTAAAGGCGCTGCGCAAGGCTCTGGCAGATTATACGGTCAGCAAGAACAGCCCGGCGGGCATTGACCCAACGGTGGACAAAACGGAGCTGATTCAGCGCATCTGCACGGTCATCGGAAAAACGGACGGCTTTCTGGCAGAACACGGGTTCCGGCTGCAGGAATTGGTGGACGCACAGGACTTTGAAAAGATGAGCCTTGTACAGGATGCAGTCAACGCGATGTGCGAAACGTTGGAAACCAAGAAAACCTTCCAGACCTATGCGTCTGAACTGGCGCGGCTGTTCCGCTACGCAGACCGTGACGATGTGGACGATGCCGTGCGCGCCCGGAAAAACGCAATTCTCGCCATCTACGAGGGCTTGCAGCAGAAGCGGAAACACGCGGACAATACCGACCTGATGGTGCAGATCAACGGCATCGTCAACGAGTACATCCATGTGGAAAAGCCGGATCAGGAGGCTGTACCTTCCCGGCAGTTTGACATCAGCAAAATTGACTTTGACCTGTTGAGCCGGGAGTTCGCCCACACCCGGCAGAAGAATCTCTTGCTGCGCGATCTGGATGAACTGGTGAATCAGCAATTGGCGAAAATGCTGTTTGCAAATCCGCAGCGCATTGATTATTATGACCGCTATCAGGAGATTATCGATGCCTATAATGCAGAGCAGAACCGGGCAACCATTGAGAAAACCTTCATGGATCTGATGGAGCTTGCAAGTTCACTGGACACGGAGCAGCAGCGTTATGTGCGTGAGGGCTTTTCCAGCGATGAGGAACTTTCAGTGTACGATTTGCTGTTTTCGGAGAACCTCACGAAGCAGGAAATTGAAGCGATCAAGAAGGTGTCTGTGGACTTGTTGACAAAAATCAAACAGCAGATTGCCAAACTCGACCATTGGACGGACAAGCAGGAAACTAAGGCGATTGTGGATAACCTGATCCGTAAGACCCTTTGGCAAGAACTTCCCAATAGCTATGATGTAAGCGATATCCAGACCTACCAGAAGAAAATCTACGAGTATGTATATATGCGCTATCCGGAAGTAGCATAACGCAAAAATCACCCCAGAGAGAACGCACAAGAGGCTATTCTCTCTGGGGTGATTGCGTATCAAATCATCTGAAAATGCTTCAATGCTTCCACAATTGCATCTTCTTTTTCCTTCGGACACTTAGGTTGCCTTGCTCTCCGTAGCAGTCACATCCAGCTCGTCCATGCTGACGGTCACTTCGATGTGCCGCTCGACATGGAGTTTGGTCAAAAGGAGAACCGCTTCGCAATGCTTCGTCCTCGGAAACAGATCGACCGGCTGCACCTTTTCTGCATGATATCCCTTTTCTTCCAGCCACTTCGCGTCCCGCGCGGCGGTGGAGGGGTTGCAGCTGACGTAGACGACCCGGCGGGGGGACATCTGGACGACGGCGGAGAGGGTGGCCTTGGCGCTCTCAATGGCTTCGGGGACGATCTCCACGCCGATGAGCTCGCGGCAGCGGTCTGCCATCGAGAGGCCGATGGTGCCCATGCCGCAGTAGAGGTCGAGCAGGAGGTCCTCCGGCTGGAGCTGGGCGTAGTCGGCGGCGATGCCGTACAGCCGCTCGGCGGCGAGGGTGTTGACCTGATAGAACGACAGGGGGCCGAGCCGGACCGGGACGCCGCAGAGGGTGTCCTCGATGAAGCCGGGGCCGGAAAGGGTGTGGGTCTCGGCGCCGAGGATGACGTTGGTGTTTTTGGCGTTGACGTTCACGAGGATGGTCGCGATGGCCGGGAACTGCGCTTGCAGCTGGGCGGCCAGCTCCGCGCTGTGGGGAAGCTTCGGGCGGGTGCAGACGATGCAGACCATGATCTGCCCGCTGTGGGCACCGCGCCGCAGGAAGATGTGGCGCACAAGGCCCTTGCCGGTGGCCTCATCGTAGGGCTGGATGTGGTTGGCCGCAAAAAAGGCACAGAGTGCGTTGCCGATGTCGTTCAGGACGCCGGGCTGCAGCTTGCAGTCCGGGCAGGGGACGATGCGGTGGGTGCGCCCGGCGTAAAAGCCGATGCAGGGGGCACCGTTTTTGTCCCGGCCCACCGGGAACTGCACCTTGTTGCGATAGCGGTCCACTTCGGGGGAGGGCAGGGCGTCCAGAACCGGCACATCCAGCCCGCCGATGCGGCGGAAGGCGTCGGTCACGCTCTCCTGCTTGGCCCGCAGCTCGGCGGCGTAGTCCAGATGCCGCAGACTGCACCCGCCGCAGGGGCCGGCCACGGCGCAGTCCACTGAGATGCGGTGGGGCGAGGGGGTGCGCAGGCTGTCCAGAATACCGAAGGCATAGCGGCCGCAGTCCTTGACGATGCGGACATCGGCCTCGTCGCCGGGGGCGGTGCCGGGCACGAACACGGCCTCACCGTCCGGCGAGTGTGCCACGCCGCTGCCATCATTGGAAAGCCGCTCGATGCTCAGCGTCAGCACCTGATTTTTCTGTAAGGGCATGGGTGATCTCCTTTTGTGTTATTCGGCGTCCGGCGTCTCGGCGGCGTCGGTCTGGGACGCGAGGTACTTGCTGGGCGGCACGCCCTTGGCGCGCTTGAAGACCCGCGAGAAGTAGAACTGGTCAAAGAAGCCCACCGAGACGGCGACCTCGGCGATGGACAGATTGCCCGCCCGCAGCAGCTTGCAGGCCTCGTTGATCCGGTAGTCGGTCAGATAATCAATGGGGCTCTTGCCGACGTTCAGCATGAACACCCGGTACAGATGGCTGCGGGAGACGCCCACGCTCTTGGCGACATCGTCGATGGAGATATCGTGCGAATAATTGAACTGGATGTACTTGATGGCGTTGAGCACATACTGGCTGGAGGACGAGGTGCTGTGGGGCTTGGCCTCGCTGGTCTCCTTCATCAGGGCGGAGATGAACAGGTACAGGTAGCCCACCATGGCGGCTTCGTCCTGCGGCTGGAGCCCGCGGGAGGAGTAGATGTTGGTCAG
>ENA-OQIE01001301-OQIE01001301.1-human-gut-metagenome-genome-assembly--contig:-NODE-1301-length-11686-cov-4.849599_pt1 | contig 11686 bp, 9 predicted proteins | sample MGYA00242569_ERZ504731 | MGnify/ENA primary metagenome ERZ504731 (study PRJEB26092, sample SAMD00036208) | human gut metagenome | host: Homo sapiens | study: EMG produced TPA metagenomics assembly of...
GACGATGAGCATCCCGAAGATGGCGGCGGGCAGCACCCGCCCCAGATACCGCCCCACCTCCGGGGGCTGCTGCTCCTTGCTGGAAAAGATCAGAAACGGCAAAAAACGGGTAAGCATGGTGGCGGCGGTGCACACCGCAATGGTAAGCCCCATCTGAACTGCTGTCATTCCTCTACCTCCCCGGCTGCTTTTTCCATCGGACGGCGCAAGGCCAGCAGCAGCACCAGAATGCCGCCCATGGACGGCAGCAGAAAGCTGCCGGAGCCGAATACCATCAGACACACCAGCGGCACGGCAAGCCCGATCAGGGCACTGCCGTGCTGCTGATCTTTTTCCCACTGGTTCAGGAAGATGACCGTGAACATTGCGGTCATGACAAAATCCACGCCCTCGGTGCTGAAGGGCAGCACCGTGCCCAGCGCAGCCCCAAGCCCGGCGCTGCCCACCCAGTAAAGCTGATCCAGCAGGGTGATGAAGAACATGAACCAGCCCTTGTCCACCCCTTCCGGCGGCGTTGCCGAGCAGGTGATGGAAAAGGTCTCGTCGCTCATGGCAAAGATCATGTAAAAGCTGCGCCAGCCGTAGCCCTTGTAGCGCTCCAGCATGGCAAGGCCGTAGAACAGGTGCCGCGCCTGGATCATCAGCGCCATCAGAAAGGCCGACAGCGGCGAGAACGCGCCCAGCAGCAGACTTGCCAGCACGAATTCCAGCGAGCCGCCGTACACGACAGTGCCCATGAGCATGGGCATCCACACCGGCAGCCCCAAGGACTGCACATAGATGCCGTAGCCCAGCCCCAGCACAAAATAACCTGCCAGCACCGGGATGGTCTGCGGAAAAGCCGCCCGCAGCGCCCGCAGGCAGGGGTGCGGCAGAGCAGGGGAAACGGTTCGGGACAGATGCTGCATAGAAAAGCTCCTTGCTTTGCGGGAACAGCGGGCGGCCGCCCATATACCCACATAGATTGTATGGAATAAGTGATTTCTATTATAGCACATCCCTGCGCTTTTGCAAGACGGCTGGTGTCCTGCTGCCGGGACGATTTGGAATGCGCTCCGCGTTGCTCTGCGCATCTTCAGCGGAAAAATGATTTAGAATTTCGCAATTCCGGAAAATCTGCGGATTTTCCGGAATTGCCTTTTCACGGGAGGGGACGCAGCGGGAAACGGCAGCTGCCGCGCTTGTTTCCTGCGGAAACAGCCGCGCGGCGGGTCCCTTCTCAGGCTCACTGCGTTCGCCAGCTCCCCCGAAAGGGGGAGCTTTTTGCGCTGACCGGCAGATATCCAAAGCTCCCCCTTCGGGGGAGCTGGCACGCCGTCAGGCGTGACTGAGAGGGTTAGCGCCTGAGAGGGCGAGCCCGCTGCCCTGCAGGCGTCAAACGCAAAAGCAGCCAGACCGGGCGGTCTGGCTGCTTTTATGCTTATAAAAATATTTTACTCTACCTCTTCATCCGCGAAGATCCACAGCACCTCGTTGATGTGGGAGCCGCTGCGGGAGTAGGAGGTCACACGGATGCAGAAGCTGCGGCCATCCGTCTTGCGGTAGCGATGCTCCAGCAGGTTGCTGCTGAACACGGTGCTGCGCACAAGGCCGAAATCGAACAACTTTGCAAAGTTTTCTCTGTCCTCGGGCGCTACCAGCTTGTCGCGGTAGTTGGTCAACGCAGCGCGGAAAGAGCCGCCGCAGGTGTCCAGAACGGACTGGAAGTCGTCCGGCACAATAACGGGGCGCACGGTGTCCTCCTGCAAGTCCACCACGATTACAGTCTTGTACTTGGGGGCAAGCACCTTTAAAAAGTGCTCGGCATCCCGCTTTTCCTGCAGGGTGCGCTCCATCTTTTCGTTCAGGCCTTCCAGCTGGCGGGCGCGGCCGTTGTGGTCGTAGTAAGCCTGCCGGTCCTGCCGCATGGCAGCCTCAGCCTTGGCCACAGCTTCGTCCAGATGGCGCAGGTCGGCGGTCTGCTGGATGCCTACGGAAATAACATAGTCCTTTTCCTTCAAAAAGGCGCGCATCCGGTCCGCAGTGCTCCACACGCTGTAAGGCGGCTCGTTGGGGGTCAGGATGACAAATTCATCGCTGCCGATGCGGTACACCCGGCTGGTGGCAAAGAACTTGCGGGCGGCATTTGCCAGACAGCACAGCAGGGTGTCGCCGCTGCGGTGACCCAGATGCTCGTTTACCTCGTGCATCCCCACCACATCAATGTAGGTGCACACCACGGATTCGTACCCGCTGTTGGGCAGCTCCCGCAGGTCGGCTTCGTACCGGCTGCGGTTGGCAAGGCCGGTCAGGGTATCGTGGCTGTAAGAGAAGTCCAGCTCCTCGCTGAGCTGGTCGGCCTGTGCGTCGTTGCGCACCAGCACGGTCGCCCACGGGTTCTGGGCGCAGCAGCCCCGGCAGGGCAGCACCTCTGTGGTGACCCAGATATACTGGCCGGACACGTTCTCGCGGTAGCGGTAGAACTCCGGCGCAGTGGCGTGGTACAGCACAGAGCGCAAGGCCTCCAGATCGGTCTGCTCCAAGAACAGGTCTGCGTCCTCCTCGTGCACGATCTTCTCGTTCACCAGACGGTCGCAGTAGTTGACAAAATCTTCTTCTTTTTCCAGATCCGGATCCAGCAGGCGGGCGTCCCGCTTGATCACCCGGTACGCACCGGTGGCAAGGTTCAGCAGCGCGATCACCAGCACGTTATCGGTAAAGATCTGGTAGGCCTGCAAGGCCAGCGCAGTCTTTTCGGTGCCCGGGTTCTCCACCCGGCGGTCACGGCGCATCAGGTCGCGGCGCAGATCCCAGTAATCCTGATTGGTGGGATCTGCCAGCAGTTTTTCGGCGTTTTCCACCGGCATGGGCTTGAAGAAGTAGTAGCCCTGCGAGTACAGGCAGTCTGCCGCCTGCAGCATGGACACCTGCTCCGGGGTCTCCACACCCTCGGCGATGATGGGCAGGTTCAGCCGGTGTGCCATATCCACCACCGACTCCACGATCTGCACGCCCTTGCTGCGGTTCTCCTGATTCATGTCGATGAGCTTCATGTCCAGCTTGATGGCATCGACGTTGGTATCCTTGAGCATATTCAGCGAGGAATACCCGCTGCCGAAGTCGTCCATCATCACCGCAAAGCCCTTGCGGTGCAGGCCCTGAATGGCGTTTTCCACCATCTGGGTGTCCTCGGCCACCATGGTCTCGGTGATCTCAGCCAGCAGGAGTTTGGGCTCCAGCTTATATTTTTCCACCAGATCTGCAAAGATCTGCGGCACATCCAGATTGAGGATATCCTGCACCGAAACGTTCACCGACACCGGCACAAGGTTGCTGCCGCTCTCCTGCCACTTCTGCAGGGTCTGGCAGACGGATTCCCAGATGTACTGGTCCAACCTTGTCACAAGGCCGGTGCGCTCCAGCAGCGGCATGAACTCGGCAGGGGGAACACAGCCCCGGGTGGGATGGTTCCAGCGCACCAGTGCCTCCATGCCCACGATGGCGCGGGTGATGCTGTTACACTTGGGCTGCAAAAAGAAGCAGAATTCGTGGTTGTCCAGTGCGTGCTCCAGCTCGCCCAGCAGCTGCTGCTGTTCTTTCAGCTCGTTGAGCATGGTGGGCTCAAAGCGGTGCAGGTAGCCGCTGTCGGTCGTCACACCGGCGATCTGCGCGTAGTTGCACAGGGTGGCGGCATCTGCACCGGGGTTTGCCTGCACAGGGCACACGCCCATTACCATAAAGAAGGTGACATCCTGCCTTCCGGCAGCCATGCAGGCCTGCAGCGTAGCAAGCACAGCAGTCTGCTCGGCCTTTTCGTCCGGCAGGCACAGGAAAAAGTCATCGTTTCCAAAATAGCCCACAGGATAGCCGGTCTGCCTGCTGTAACCCAGCAGACAGTTTGCCACAGTTTCCAGCAGAGCATCGCCCTTTTCGGTGCCGTAAAGCTCGTTATAAAGTTTGAAGTGCTGGATATCCACAGCGGCAACAGCCCATTCTGTTCCCTGATGCGCGGTCAGGAATGTATGCAGGGCCTGTAAAAATGCGTCCTTGCGGTCGATCCGCTCCAACGCAGCAGATGCCGGTGCGGCGGCATCTGTTTTGGTCTTTCGTTCCTCTGACATAACGATTCCTCACAATTTGGATAGTTTCAATACGGATAAGCCGATTGCGGTCGGTTTGTATACTTTATAATCAGTATAACACGGTTTAAGTCGTTTTGAAATAGTTTTTTCACACTTTTTAACAACATTATTCGAGCGAAGTGCAACAAAAATGCCACACACAGCAGCGCCGGTGTGGCATTCGGGGTCATTTGGTATTCTTGTTGTCGTCCTTGTTTTCCTGTTCGGCGCGGTGCAGCATCTCCCGCAATGTGGGCAGACTGCGCAGCTTGCTGCCGTGCCGGAGCTTCGGGTAGGCACGCAGCATACGGCGCGGGCCCACGATGCGGGGGGTGCGCAGCAGCTGCGCCTGCATTTCCTCGCTGCGGGCTTGCAGCTCTGCGGCCAGCTGTTCCAATTGCAGCAGCTCGGCGGCGCGCTCGGCAGTGCCCTTGGCAGCAAGGCGGGCGGCGTTGGCAGCTTCGGCAGCGTTCAGGCGGGCGTCCTCGCTGGCGCGGCGGGCAGCCTCGGTAGCCTCAGCGGCCTTGGCGCGGATGGCAGCCATGGTCTCACGGGCAGAGGGGCGCTTTCCGGCAGCATCCCGCGCTTCGGCGGCGGCAAGCTTGAATTGCAGCCGTCCCTCGTCCAGCTTCTTGTCGGCGTTCAGAGTGGTGGTGCCCAGCAGCTGGGTCATGGCATCGCTGACGGCGTGGATACTGTCGCCCAGCTGCTCCATGGTGTCCAGCGTATCGGCCAGCGCAGAAGCAGCAATGGCGGTAGCCACCACGTCCGCCGCGTACACGGCGTACAAAAAGCACATGAGGATAACCCCCACAAAGGGCGGGATCAGGTCTACAAGGTCAGCCACCACCGGGTGCACGATACGCATGACCACCAGCGTGCCCACGCCCCACAGCAGGCAGAATTCCAGACAGATATAGCCCCCGATATTAAAGGGAAAATCGCTGTAATCCCACCAGCGGGTGTGGTAGATCTTATACAGTGCCCAGCCGCCCACCAGTTCCAGCGCACTGGGCAGGATGACGCCGCCTATATACAGCAGCAGGATGCTGTGCTGCAAGGGCGTAAGGGCAAACAGCACGATGATCATGCCAAAGCCGTAGATGGGGCAGACCGGGCCGTTGAGGAAGCCCCGGTTCACCAGCTGACCGGTGGTGGCGGCGGCATAGATGACCTCCAGACACCAGCCTATGCAGGAATAGATCAGGAAATAGGCCAGAATATGGTACAGCGAAAAGCCGCATACCACGGTATCGGTAAGAAAGCTTACCATAGGCACCTCCGTTCTTCAGTTCTGTTTGGATACGATCTTATATTCGTCCCCCGGCTCAAAAAAGGGACAGGCAGCGGTATTATGCGCAAGATAGCGTGCCATCTCGTCCTCGTCCAGCGCAGCGCCCTGCGCACAGTAGTAGCTGCCGTATTCGTCCTGAACATTATTCAGGCACAGCTCACAGGGGTCAGACATTTTCTTCGCCTTCCTGTGCGGCGGCTTCGGCAGCGGCAGCTTCGCGTGCCATCCGCTTGAGCACCTTGGGGTCTACCCATGTCACGCTGTCGGCACCGGGCTTTTTGCGGGCAATGAGCGCTTTGATCTTGATGCCCATTTCGGTGAACATGCCCTCGTGCTCGGTGCGGATGTTCCATTCCGGCTCGTTCTCGTGGAGGTCGTAGGTGATCCACTCGATGTCGTAGCCGGAAGCGGGGAAGTACTCCACGCTGTCCCGGAACAGATCATCGTCGTCGGTCTTGAAGTAGATCTCACCGCCGTCCTTCAGAAACTCGCGGTAGGCGATCAGCTGGCGCGGGTAGGTAAGGCGGTGCTTGTGGGAGGAGTCGTTCTTGCTCCACGGGTTGCAGAAGTTGATATAGATGCGGCTGACCTCATCCTCCGGGGTGATGACGCCCTTGATGCGCTCGATATCGGTGCTCATGATCTTCACGTTGTCGATGGGGCGCCCCGCTGCCTGATAGGCGGCTTCGATCTTGCGCTTGGCAAGGATAAGCACCTTGTCAGTGATGTCGATGCCCAGATAGTTGTTTTCCGGGTGGGCACAGGCCAGCTGAGAGATGAAGCCGCCCTTGCCGCAGCCCAACTCCAGAATAAAGGGCTGCTCCGGGCGGGCATACTGGCCGTGCCACTTGCCGCCCCAGATGAGGGGTTCGTGCACATGGAAATCCGCGGCCATCAGTTCGTCGTGGGCATAGGGTTTGAAACGCATTCTCATAGTTTGTTATTCTCCTTCAAAAATCTCTCCACCTGCTCCGGGGTGGCGGCACAGCTGCCCTGACAGATGCCGGGCTTGCCGCCGCCGCGTCCGTTCAGGGCGGCATTCAGTGCTTTGGTCAGGGCGCGCACATCGCCGTCCCGCCGGGCAAGGCAGTAACCGGTGCCCTTTTCGGTGGGGGTCAGAGCGGCGCACAGGCCGGTGGTGGCCTCGGTCAGACGGACAGCCAGCCGGTGCAGCCCGTCCGGGTCCAGCCCCGGCAGGGTACGGATGGCATCCGCATCGGGTGCGGTCAGCTGCGCAAGGGCGTCAAACAGCTGGCTGCACAGTCCGAAGTGTGTAAACTTGAGTGCAGTATACTCATCGTAGACCCGGTGCACCGCCACAGCGGTCTGGTCGGCCTTGGCAGAGAGCAGCGCGCCGATCTCCGCCTGCCGGGCGCGCATGGCCTGCGCCGCCGCCAGTGCACGGGCTCCGCACACCACGCTCAGCCGCACACCGCCCTTGTAGTTCTCGCTGGCAAGGATCTTGATCTGCCCCACCTGACCGGTGGTGCGGGTGTGGGTGCCGCAGCAGGCGCAGACGTCCGCGCCCGGGATGGTCACGATGCGCACCTGCCCCTCGATCTCTTTTTTAGAGCGGTAAACAAGGGCGGCAAGCTCCTCCCGGGTGGGGTAGCTGATGAGCACCGGCACATCCTGCCACACGATGCGGTTGGCGGCAAGCTCTGCCTGCCGCAGCCCCTCGGGGCTGATGGGCACACTGGTGTCCATGCGCACCACCTCGGTGCCTACATGGAAGCCCACGTTCTCCGCCCCGAACATCTGGTGCAGGATGCCGGAAAGGATATGCTCGCCGGTGTGCTGCTGCATTTTGTCAAAGCGCCAGTCCCAGTCGATGCAGCCGGCAACGGCTGCGCCGGGCGCGGCGGCAGCGGGCAGGACATCCACCGTATGCCAGATGATGCCCGCCTGCTCGTGGACGTCCGACACCCGCAGCACCGTGCCGTCCGGCAGGGTCAGCGTGCCCCGGTCGGCGGGCTGACCGCCGCCCTCCGGGTAGAACACCGTGCCGTCCAGCGCAATGCGCCCGCCGCCGGTCTTTTCGTCCGGCTCTGCGGCAAGGATGACGCTTTCGCATTCGGTGCGGAAAGCGTCCTGCTCAAAATATTTTTCTGTGCGCTGCATAGCGCGAGTACCTCCTGTAAAATAGAACGATTGGCAATGCCCAAAGGCGCCCCCTTGGGGGAGCTGCTGAGCGCAGCGAAGCTGAGGGGGTACCCCATAAAAACCAGTATACCACGATTTTTGCCTGTGGAAAATAGTTTACAGTTATGTTATGATAGGAAACAACGAATATTCCCGAAAATTGACAGCGAGGAAGGTAACGGATCATGCGTGAAAGTGGTATTCTGATGCCGGTATCCAGTCTGCCCGGCCCTTACGGGATCGGCTGCTTTGGCAAGGCGGCATTTCAATTTGTGGATTTCCTGTCTGCGGCAGGACAAACGATCTGGCAGCTGCTGCCGCTCAGCCCCACCGGCTACGGCGACAGCCCCTACCAGAGCTGCTCTGCCTTTGCGGGCAACCCCTATTTTGTGGATCTTGAAGCGCTGGAAAAAGAGGGTCTGCTGACCGCCGCAGACCTCAAGGCGGAAAGCTGGGGGAAAGACCCGCTGGAGGTGGACTACGGCACCTTGTACGTCAGCCGCTTTGCGGTGCTGCGCAAGGCCTACGCCGCATGGCGCAGCCAGTGCGCCGGGCTGCACGGCTGTGCCTACTACTACCCCGACGACTACTACACCTTCACCCTTGCCAACGAGGACTGGCTGGAGGACTATGCCCTGTACATGGCGCTGAAGGTTGCCAACAAGATGAAGAACTGGGTGGAGTGGGACGCCCCCTACCGCCGCCGCGACAAGGCCGTACTGGCCGCCTTTGCCGCCGCAAACGAGGAGGAGATTGGCTTCTGGAAGTTTGTGCAGTACAAGTTCAGCGTCCAGTGGCAGGCAGTCAAAACCTATGCCAACAAGAAGGGTGTGCAGATCCTGGGCGACATCCCCATCTACGTCTCTGCGGACTCGGTGGACGCATGGGTGGGCGGCAAGCTGTTTGAGCTGGACGCCGACGGCCGCTTTGCCCGGGTGGCGGGCTGCCCGCCGGACTATTTCTCCGCAGACGGCCAGCTGTGGGGCAACCCCCTGTACGACTGGGCGTACCACAAAAAGACCGGCTACGCATGGTGGATCCAGCGGGTGCGCCATGCACTGGGCATCTACGACCTGCTGCGCATCGACCACTTCCGCGGCTTCGATACCTATTGGGCCATCCCGGCGGACAGCACCACCGCCCGCACCGGCAAGTGGGAGAACGGCCCCGGCATGGAGCTGTTCGATGCACTGGAGGCCGCACTGGGCAAGCTGCCCATCATTGCCGAGGACTTGGGCGAGCTGTTCCCCAGCGTGCGCAAGCTGCTGGCCGACAGCACCTTCCCGGGCATGAAGGTGCTGCAGTTTGCCTTCGGCGGCGGGGACAACGAGTATCTGCCCCATAACCACGTCAAAAACGGCGTGGTCTACCCCGGCACCCACGACAACACCACCCTGACCGACTGGTGGGAGAACGGCGCTTCCGAAAAGGAAAAGGCCACCGCTGCGGCCTATCTGCACCTGACCTCCTGCAAGCCCACCGCCAAGGAGGTGGCAGCTGTCAAGACTGCCGCCGCGCGCACTGCGCTGCTGCGGGCAGCGCTGGGCTCGGTGGCGGACAGAGCCATCATTCCCATGTACGACTGGCTGGGGCTGGGTGCCGAAGCGCACCTGAACACCCCGGGCAAGCTGGGCGGCAACTGGGCATGGCGCGCAAAGGCCGGCTTTGACTCCAAAACCCTTGCCGCACAGATCAAAGCCGAGTGCGCCGTGTACTGCCGCTGCAATGCAGACGTTCAAAACGTGAAAGAATTAGCAATTTGACAGAATTGTAAAAACTGCCGTAAAAATTTGTGCGTTTTGCTGGAAAAATCTGTATTCCAATGGTATAATAGCCGTAAGTTCCCGGATTTGTGGGAAAATTGGAATTTCGCCCGTCGGAAGCGGCGGCGCGTACTGATGATGGGGAAATTACAGATGGACAGAGAATGGACAGAGCAGGATCTGCGTACCTTTGCCGAGGGCGCACAGGCTGCGTTTGAAACGGTATTGCTGGACGAGCTGCCACAGGACACCGGCTGGCAGGACGAAGGCCTGCAGGTGAGTTATAGCCTGTGCAACGGCCGGGTAAGCTGCGTACTGCGCCGCACGGTGCGGGCAGACGGCAAGCTGTGGCGGATCACCATGTCTGCCCCGCTGGCAGGCAACCTGCTGCCGGAGGAGCGCATGAGCGCCCGCGAGCGGGAACTATGCCGCGAGGACCTGAACCACGATTTTCTTTCCGGCGTGTACAACCGCCGCTACCTTGAGACCGTGATCGCCGCCGAGCTGGATCGCTGGGCAGAGCAGGGGCGCAAGGCCGCTGTGGCGCTGATATCGCTGGATCACGGCGCACAGCTGCGGGACACCTACGGTCAGCCGGTGATGGATCAGCTGATCTGCTTTGTGGCAAACCAGTGGAAAAAGTATTTCGACATCCCGGGCAGTCAGATCGTCTGCCGCCTGACCGGCACCACCTTTGTGGTAGGCTGTCTGGACTTGGACGGCGGCCAGCTGGCCGAGCAGATGCGGAACATCTACGCCGAAATGCCCCACGAGTGCATCACCTCCATGGGCATGATGAAACGGGTGCCCTTTACCCTGAGCGTCGCAGTGGCAGGGCTGGACGAGCTGGACCGCGCCGCCAACTGCTGGCAGCGCCTGTACGTCATCTGTGACGAGCGGCTGCGCGGCATCCAGATCTCCGGCGGCAATAAGATCTGCTGAGAAACAACGTATAAAATCCCCCTTCGGGCACATACTAGGTGCCAAAGGGGGATTTTTTTGTATGGAAAACCAGAAAAACGATAACCTCAACCTGCTGGAAGCGGTGGTGCAGAACACCGAGATGGGCAAGAACACCCTGGAGCAGATTTTACCCATGACCAACGATGTGCAGTTCAAGGCCGAACTGCTGCGCCAGCGCAACATCTACCACCAGCTGAATCAGGAGGCGCACACCGCCATAGAAGCCTGCGGCGGCAGCGCGCAGGGGCAGAGCACCATGGCAAAGCTGAACACGAAAATGGGCATCGGGCTCAAGACCCTTACGGACAAATCCACCCGCAATCTGGCCGAGATGCTCACGCAGGGCAGCGGCATGGGGGTGGTGGACTGCGTAAAAAGCTGCAAGGACTACCCCAACGCCGCCCCGGGCGCAAAGCGCCTTGCCCAGCGGCTGCAGGATTTTGAAGAGGATAACCGCATCCAGTTGGAACGGTTTTTATAAAGACACGTCCCGTGAAACCGCAAAGTCGGGCAGCCCGCAGGCTGCCCGACTTTGCATTATTTAAAAGCACTTACTCCCACAGCTTCTCGGGGTACTGGCCCTCGGCGGTCTTGCGGGCAATGGCCTCCACCACCAGCGGCTTGTCCTCCCGGTAGGTGACGCCGAACCACTTATCCGTACTGCGCAGCACCTGAATTTTTGCCTTGTTCTCCTCGATCAGCTCGGTCACCACCAGCGGCAGGAAATACTCGCACTTCAGGGGGTTCACCGGCAGGTTCTCGGTCAGCCAGCCTGCAAAGCGCTGCTCGGCCTCGTCCAGAAAGCTCTTGCCGAAACCCCACAGGTTCATGCTCACAGGGGTGTCGCCGGGCAGGTCCACCCAGCTCTCGCCGCCGTCCTCGGTGTAATGTGCGCCACCGTCGCAGGGCTCGATGCGGGTGCGCTCGGTCACGCTTTGCAGGGTGCCGTCCTCGTTCTTGATGCACACGCCGCGTGCCACGCTGCCGTTCTCGGACAGGGTATTCTTCAGCAGATAGCTGACCATGCAGTAGCGGTAGAAATCATCATCGGCGTGGGTGGACAGGTAATCGTACATCACCTGAAACGCCTCCGGACCGTAGTAGTCGTCCGCATTGATGACCGCAAAGGGGCCGTCAATCAGGGGCTTTGCAGCCAGCACGGCATGGCAGGTGCCCCAGGGCTTTACACGTCCCTCCGGCACGGCAAAGCCTGCGGGCAGCTCTTCCAGCTGCTGGAAGGCATACTTCACCTTCATCGCCTTGGCCACGCGGTCGCCGATGGCTGCCTTGAAGGCGTCCTCGATCTCGTGCTTGATGACAAAGATCACGGTCTCAAAGCCGGCGCGGCGGGCGTCGTAGAGGGAATAGTCCATAATGACCTGTCCGTTGGGGCCCACCGGGTCGATCTGTTTCATGCCGCCGTA
>ENA-OQIE01001309-OQIE01001309.1-human-gut-metagenome-genome-assembly--contig:-NODE-1309-length-11658-cov-5.082722_pt1 | contig 11658 bp, 11 predicted proteins | sample MGYA00242569_ERZ504731 | MGnify/ENA primary metagenome ERZ504731 (study PRJEB26092, sample SAMD00036208) | human gut metagenome | host: Homo sapiens | study: EMG produced TPA metagenomics assembly of...
TATGTTGATTTCCACATTTTGCAGACCGTCCCGCCCAGCTGCATCAACCGGGACGATACCGGCAGCCCCAAAACGGCTGTGTACGGCGGTGTGCTCCGCGCCAGAGTTTCCTCGCAGGCATGGAAGCACGCCATGCGCGCAGCCTTTGCGGAGAATGCTCAGCTGGATGTGGGCAAGCGCACCAAAAAGGCAGCAGAACTGGTGAAGGAGCAGATCCTTGTGCTGGACCCGGAACAGAAGAAAGCAGACAAGATGGCAAAAGAGGCTCTGAAATATGTTGGCATTAAGAGCGATGATAAAAAGGGAACGGATGCCTTGATTTTCATAAGTTCTGCACAGGCAAAGGCGCTGGCAGAGCTGGTTGTTGGAGGATGCACGAAAGATGAAGAATATGAAGAGGCGTTGATAGAAAATCCTTCGGCAGATATGGTGCTGTTTGGCCGCATGGTGGCGCAAAAAGCTTCCCTGAAATATGACGCCGCTGCGCAGGTGGCGCACAGTATCTCCACCCATGCCGTGCAGAACGAGTACGATTACTTTACCGCCGTGGATGACTGTCAAGCAGAGGACAACGCCGGTGCAGGCCATCTGGGCACGGTGGAGTACAACTCCTCCACCCTGTACCGCTATGCCACAGTGAACGTGATGGAGCTGGCCGGGCAGCTGGGTGCAGCGCAGACCGCGGAAACGGTGCGGGCCTTTGGTGAGGCGTTCCTCTTCTCCATGCCCACCGGCAAGCAGAACACCTTTGCAAACCGCACTCTGCCGGATGCGGTATATGTGACCCTGCGGGAGGATCAGCCGGTGAACCTGTGCGGCGCATTCGAGCGTGCCGTGCCCCGCAGTGTGCAGGGGTACGCCGCGCCCTCCAAGGCGGCACTGGCGCAGTATGCGCAGCAGATGTACAGCAGCTTTGCCGAGGCCCCGGCGCAAAGCTTTACCGTGGGCAGCGGGCTGGAGGAACTGGCTCCGGCGCAGACGGCAAAGGCTATGCTGGACGCACTGGAAAAGGCTGTCCGGGATGCACTTGCCGGAAATGAGGTGGGGTAATGGCAACGCTGTTGCTTCGGCTGGCAGCGCCTTTGCAGGCGTGGGGCGCGGACTCCAAATTTGAGACCCGCAAGACGGGCCGGGAACCCACCAAGAGCGGCGTGATCGGTCTGCTGGCGGCAGCTCTTGGGCTGCGGCGGGACGAGCGCGAAGCACTGCTCCGATTGACCGGGCTGCGGTTCGGCGTCCGCGTGGAGCGGGAAGGGCAGCTGCTGGTGGACTACCACACGGCAAAGACGCAGGATGAAAAGACCTCTTATGTGACCTACCGCCATTATTTGCAGGACGCCGTGTTTCTGGCCGGTATTGAAAGCGAGGATGCCGCCCTTTTGCAGCAGCTGCAGCAGGCGCTGCTGCACCCGGCGTTTCCGCTGTATCTCGGCCGCCGCTGCTGCCCGCCTACCCTGCCGCTCTGTCTGGGAGTACGCCCGGGCAGCTTGCAGGAGGTGCTGCAAGCGGAACCGCCCCTGTGCCCGGGACGGCAGAGCCGGATCTTGTTGGACGCCGACCCGCTGGAGCCGGGCACAGCTCCGCAGCGGGATGTGCCGGTGAGCTTTGACCCGCATCATCGGCAGTACGGCTACCGCTCGGTACGGGAGTTTTGGCAGAAAGTGCCGGACAGCCCGGAGACTACGGAGCACGATCCGTTCCGGGAATTGTAAAAAGGGGGCGAGAGAATGTATTTATCACGGGTAGAACTCAATCTCACCCGCCGCAGCACCATGGCTGCGCTGGCGGCACCGCAAAAATTGCATGGCGCAGTGGAAAGCGCTTTTGCAGGGGAGCGCCGCCGCAGACTGTGGCGGTTGGATCGTCTGGGAGAGCGGTTGTATCTGCTGCTGCTCAGCGAGGATGCGCCGGAGCTGTCCGGCGTGGTGGAGCAGTTTGGCACCGGAGCGGCTGCGGAGACCCGCAGCTACGACCTGCTTTTGCAGCGGGTGGAGCCGGGCAGCTGCTGGCAGTTTCGGCTGACCGCAAACCCCACCAAGAGCTGCAAAGACCCCCAAAACCCCGCAGCGCGGGGAACTGTAGCCGCACATTGCACGACACAGTACCAGAAGCAGTGGCTGTTGGAGCGCGCCGCAAAGCACGGCTTTGCCCTGCGGGAGGAGGAATTTACCGTGACCCGGGTGCAGTGGCAGCACTTTGCCAAGCACGGCACCCGGCCGGTGACCCTGTTGGCAGTGACCTATGAGGGCATTTTGCAGGTGACCGATGCAGAGCAGTTCCGGGCACTGCTGTGTCAGGGCATGGGGCGCGGCAAGGCCTATGGCCTTGGACTGATGACCGTTATGCGCGGAGGAAACTGAGATGGACGAGGTGCCGGGCATGATCCGGCCGGACCTGCAGGCGCTGCCGCAGGTGAAAGACCGGATGACCTTTCTGTATCTGGAACACTGCACCCTTGGCCGACAGGACGGCGCAATCACCGTTACAGACGAAAAAGGGATCGTTCAGATCCCGGCGGCGGGCATCTCGGTGCTGCTGCTGGGGCCGGGTACACGGGTGACCCACCGTGCCATGGAACTTATGGGTGACACGGGCGTGGGTGCTGTCTGGGTAGGTGAGCACGGTGTGCGGTATTACGCCCATGGCCGTCCCCTGACCACCCACTCGCAGCTGTTGCTGCGGCAAGCAGAGCTTGTCAGCAACACCCGCAAGCACATGGATGTGGTACGCAAGATGTATCAGCTCCGTTTCCCGGACGAAGATATCTCCCGGCTGACTATGCAGCAGCTGCGGGGACGCGAGGGCAGCCGTGTGCGGCAGGTATACCGCAAAGCTTCCAAGGATACCGGTGTTCCGTGGAGCGGCCGACTGTACCGCCCGGAGGACTTTGCATCGGGAGATGCCGTCAATCAGGCGCTTTCTGCCGGGCACGCCTGTTTGTACGGTCTGGCGCACGCGGTGATCGTGGCATTGGGCTGCGCCCCGGCTCTTGGCTTTGTTCATGTGGGGCACGAGTGCTCCTTTGTGTACGATCTTGCCGACCTGTACAAGGCCGAGGTGACCATTCCCATTGCCTTTGAAGTGGCGGCACAGGCTCCGGACGACCTGCCGGCCGTAGTGCGCCGCCGGGTGCGGAATGCCATGGTAGAGCATCATATTCTGGAGCGCATGGTGCACGATATCCGGTATCTGCTCCTGAATGCGGATGAGCGGGAACAGGAGCCGGAAGCTGTTTATCTGTGGGACAACAAAGTGGGCACTGTGGCCAACGGCATCAATTATTTTGAAGAAGAGGGTGATGAAACATCGTAGTTCTCACCATGACGAACTGCCCGCCAAAACTGCGCGGGGATCTGTCCAAATGGTTGTGCGAGATCAACACGGGCGTTTATGTGGGCAATGTGAGCAGCCGCGTGCGGGATGCCTTGTGGGAGCGGGTGTGTCAGAACCTGAAAAACGGACAGGCAACACTGGTGTTCACCACGGCGGGAGAGCAGCGGATGGATTTTCGCACCCACAATACCGCATGGGAAACCGTGGACTTTGACGGGATCAAACTGATGCGACGACCGCTGCCGCAGGCCGAACAAAACCAAATCGACCTGAAACCCGGGTTCAGCAAAGCGGCACAGCAGCAAATGGCGCGGAAAGCGGGCAGAACAAAGCCGAGCACAGGCAATTACACCGTGATCGATCTGGAAACCACCGGCCTGAAAGCCGCGTCCGATTCCATCATCGAATATGGAGCGCTGCGGGTCCGGGACGGTGTACCGGTGGAGGAGCTGACCATGCTGGTCTGCGTGGAAGAAAACGTTCCGGCAGAGATCACAGCCCTGACAGGACTCAGCGCTGCGGAATTGCAGCAGGGAACAGAACCACGGGAAGCGCTGAATGGCTTTTTGTTGTTTATTGGCAAAGACCCACTGGTGGGACATAATATTGCCTTTGATCTGGAGTTTCTGCGCATGACCTGCAAACGATATGGCTTTCCGGCACCGACCAACCGCCAGATCGACCTTGCACAACTTGCCCGCCGAAACCTTACAAGGATCGCAAATTATAAGCTGGTGACGCTGGCACAGCATTTTCAGCTGGTAGAAAAAGTGGAGCATCGCGCCCTGCCGGACTGCCGTCTGATACAACAGGTTTATTGCAAACTGAAGGAAACAGCGGTACAATAGCAACAGGAGGCACGGTGCTACGGGATCTTTTTAGTCTTTTCCCCGCATACGCGGGGGTGATCCCGACGGCAGCGACGACAACAAACAGGCCATCAACTTTTCCCCGCATACGCGGGGGTGATCCCAGTTTGTGTCCACGCGGTCTGCCGGTTTTCGCCTTTTCCCCGCATACGCGGGGGTGATCCCCAGATTCAGCTCGGAAGAGTATTCCTTCTGCTCTTTTCCCCGCATACGCGGGGGTGATCCCACAACGGGGGCAACCTGTCAAGCCCCAACTCCCTTTTCCCCGCATACGCGGGGGTGATCCCCGCCCGAAACGGCACAATAGCGCCCATTTCTGCTTTTCCCCGCATACGCGGGGGTGATCCTTAGGTCAAGATAGGAAGGAGCCGCTTTGCGGCCTTTTCCCCGCATACGCGGGGGTGATCCCGGTTTCGGGCTTCTCCTGCTGAATGTCCGGGGCTTTTCCCCGCATACGCGGGGGTGATCCCGAGCTGCCTACGCATAACCACAGCGGAAGTACCTTTTCCCCGCATACGCGGGGGTGATCCCAATACAAAACAAAGCTCGATGAAGAGCTGAAACTTTTCCCCGCATACGCGGGGGTGATCCCGCGCTCCATCTCCTCATAGAGGGCGGCGGGCCACTTTTCCCCGCATACGCGGGGGTGATCCCCAACGACCGCGCCGTGGATGCAAGCCGCGTCGCTTTTCCCCGCATACGCGGGGGTGATCCCAAAGGAGCCGCAAAGCGGCTCCTTCTTATCTTCTTTTCCCCGCATACGCGGGGGTGATCCTGTAGCGTTCGTAGAACACACCGCTGTACATGCTCTTTTCCCCGCATACGCGGGGGTGATCCCGGTTCCGTCTTCCTGCCAGACAAAATAGCGTTCTTTTCCCCGCATACGCGGGGGTGATCCTAGCCGAGGTCGGCGTGGAGCTTTCCGTTCCGGCTTTTCCCCGCATACGCGGGGGTGATCCTGTGAGTTAAGCTTAACACAACTACTGCCAGTTGCTTTTCCCCGCATACGCGGGGGTGATCCCTGTCATACATGCCCATATCGCAATCCTCCCTTCTTTTCCCCGCATACGCGGGGGTGATCCCTCCCGGACAGGAACAGCCTGTTTTTGTAGGCGCTTTTCCCCGCATACGCGGGGGTGATCCCGGTATTTCTACACGTCGGAGTATGCAGAGATTCTTTTCCCCGCATACGCGGGGGTGATCCCACATCCTCGGTGGACATCGACTTGACTTGGTCCTTTTCCCCGCATACGCGGGGGTGATCCCATTCAGGAATCGCCGAACCTGTTCAGCCTGAGCTTTTCCCCGCATGCGCGGGGGTGATCCCGACGCGATGTCCTCGACGCCGTACCAGACCTTCTTTTCCCCGCATACGCGGGGCTTACAAAAAAGAACCACGGGCGCAACGGAAAGTGAAATAATATTTCTGGAAAGGAGAACTCTGCAATTTTATCGCCCGCCCAGGCTGCGATCAAAAATCCCCGCAAGTGATCGTGTGAGCGCTTGAAAAGCGCGAATAAAAAACCATAACGCAAATGAACCGCCCCGGTTTCTGTGATAGGAAACCGGGGCGGTTTTTATATCGTGGATTGTCAATGAATTGATTCCCAGTTACACATCATCCGTCTCGGACAGGGATCTCTTAATGTCGCACTCGATTTTTGCAAGTGGAAGTTGAATCATTGATATGTTCTTGAAGTTGATCAGAGTTTCGACTTCATCGCAGGCCTCAATCGTTACAATGCTATTATCAAGTAATTCGCCCATTTCATAAATTTGCTGCACAGCAGTGGCTAAAGAGTCCGAGACATCGTAAGACAAAGAGAGGTGCTGAATTCGACCATTCGAGAATATAATAGTGGCGGTGTTCAGTTTAGAAGCGAACGCTTCAGAATCGATTTTACAAATATCAATAATGTGGTCGATGGCCCCTACCAGTAATGCGGAAAGACCGTAGTGGGAAGGAGTGTCTCCGACGTCTTTGTATGTCATATAATCATCAAACGCTTCATACACAACCGCCGGAATTTCGCCCTCACTTACAGTGCTGTCCCAATCCATGTCAACAGGAGAGTCGCAGGCCTCATCAAGAAGCACCAGCTCTTCAATTTTATCGCAGTTGATCAGCAAAAGAGAGTTGTCCACACAAGGAATGGCCATATATTTTTCAGCGCTATTTTTATAAACTAGCTGCCGGGTATAGGACGTTATCGGAAACCACAAATATTTTGGCTGACCTTGGACTAAGATGCCTAAGTGTCCCCAAAATCCACCGGGAGAATGGATTGTTGTTGGATCGTTTTTGACAAAGTAATCCATGCTGCTTACCGGAGTTTGAAAATAACCGTCGCCCAGTACACCAGTTACTCCGGTTCCAAGGCAATAGGCGACATCTCGCAGTTCTGCGAGGGGGACATCTTCGCCAGCTTCAATTTTTTGCAGTTCATCAATGGTAAGTCCACATCGTTGGCTCAATTGTTGAAGATCGAGGTGGAGTGCATCACGCAACGTTTTAGAGTCAGTGAAAGGGTTGGCGATGCCACCCATCAGTTCACTGGGCGTGAGGGAAAGAAATGCAAGCAGCTTTGAAATGTGCTTTTCAAAATTGGTTTTGTTGGTTACTTCGCCATTTAAGAGTTTATCAAGTGTTGGGCGAGAGATACCTGCACCAGTGCATACATTGCTTTTGGTATATTTGTGACTGCCAATAATTTGGTTTAGCTTGCATCCTACCACATCACGGGAATTAAACAAATCATTCATGTCATACATGGCTATCGCCTCCTTTAATGCAAGTATACGTCGATTTTCCAAATTTGTCAATATTTATTTTACATGTTTACACAAAAAGATTTGAAAAAAGGGAAACGGTGACTGGTTGAAAAATTACGAATGACTGAGTATAATAAAACTACGAGTTCAAAGTTTGCTCTAGCGGGAAAAGAGGTCTGTATGGCAAAGTTTGTACCATTTATCATAAAAGTGGAGCACCGTGTTATGAACTCTCTGGTGAGGCAGCAATGAACATCTTTGTGACTTACTTGAAATGAGGTGAGGTTGATGAGTGCAAAAGAATATTTTCAGCGTGATGCGGAGCGAGAAGCGTTTTATTGCACATTCCATCGGATCTGCAGACACTTTAACGTTACATGGTCAACAGCAACACCGGAAGTTAAAGCTTTTATTGAAGAAGCTACTCGTGTGACCTATGAGCAGGAAAAAGCAAAGCGTAACGGCGTTTCTCTTAGTACAGTGAAGTCTTTCTTTGGGGATACAGCGTGTTAAAAGAAAAATTATGCCGTTGCCTCGAACGCTCTGTAATTTTGGCACCCGCTCAGGCTGCGATCAAGAACCCCCGCAAGGTATTGCGTGAGGGCTTGAGAAAGCACCAATAAAGCGAACAAAGCCCTCCGGTTTCTGTGATAGGAAACCGGAGGGCTTTTTGCGTCTTGTTTTGCGGGCGAAAAGAAGGTACAACAATAGCAAGTGACTCACATCTGCGAGGTGATACCATGCTGAACATCTCTATGACTCACTGACAGCCAGCAATGTGCAGCTTAAAGGTGTTGAAAAGTTTACATGGATATGATTGATTCGATCTGTGCGCTGTGGTAATATAAGAAAAAGAAAGGCGGTGAGTCTGTGGCAGAAAAAGACGCATCTGAAAAGATTCTGGAATCCTACAATGATGTGTTCTCTGATATCGTAAACGTGCTGTTATTCAACGGAAAGCAAGTTTTAGGTGCAGATGAATTGGAAGATCAGGCTCCGCGCACCTATTATAAAGCGGATGGCAGACTCCATGAAATTGAACGAGATGTTGCCAAACGCTGGAAGAACGGTAACATCCGGGTGGCGTGTATCGGCTTTGAAAACCAGACTGCATCCGACCCGGATATGCCGCTCCGAGTGATAGGCTATGATGGTGCAGAGTATCGGGCGCAGCTTCTGGGAGATCATGATACAAAAAGCCGCTACCCAGTCGTGACGCTGGTGCTCTATTTTGGTCATGAGAAACCGTGGAGCGGGCCGCTTTCTCTGAAAGAACGGCTGAACGTTCCAAACGAGTTTGAGCCATACGTCAACGATTATAAAATCAACTTGTTCCAGATCGCGTATCTGAACCGTGAGCAGGTAGAGCTGTTCCAAAGCGATTTCAAGGTGGTTGCAGACTACTTTGTGCAGAAAAGAGAGAATGGCGATTATGTGCCAAGTTCACAGGATCTGACGCATGTGCAGGAAACGCTTCAGTTGTTGAGCATCATGACGAATGACCACCGATTTGAAGACGCATATAATACCAGCACCGATGACAGGAAAGGAGGCCCACGCAATATGTGTGATGTGCTTGATAAAGTGGAAAGCAGAGGCATTGAAAAAGGCATTGCAAAAGGCATTGTGAAAGGCGAGAGCCGTGGTGAAAACAAAATGGCTTTGCTGGTAAAGAAGCTTCTTGACCAGAATCGCATTGACGATGTAAAGAGGGCTTCTGAAGATGAAAAGAGCCGCGCGGAATTGATGAAAGAGTTTGGAATTAGTTAATGTAGGTTCGATGCAATATGTGTGATTGAAAAAAGCATTGAAAAAGGCATTCGCCCCTTGGCTGTACCCCCGCCAAGGGGCTTTTTCTGTCCGCCCATTTTCCTTTGACTTCTAGCAAAATGCCCAGTAGGATCCACCTGAAATTGTTAAATAAAACAAAAATCAAAAAGGGTATTGAATAAACGGTGACAAAATGGTAATATGAGCTTAACAAATCAGGCGAACAGAAAACGCCTGAATGGGTGCAGTGTGAAAACTATTTTGGAGGATACGATTATGAAAATGTTTAAGAAACTCATGGCCGTTGCGCTCGCTGGCGTTATGGCTCTGGCAGTCCTGACCGGCTGCGGTACTTCTGTGAACGAGAAGGAAGTCATTAAGATTTTCAATGATACGCTGAAGACTACGGCGGCATTAGAGGCTCTGGATAAAAAGGATGTCAAGATTGAGTCTGTTAAGGCTGATTCTGACATGAAGGCAAAGGCACAGAGCGTTGCAAAGATTCTGGAAACTGATGTCAAAGATGACTCCACTTTGAATAGCCAGCGCGTTGCTAAGGCAGATGAGATTAAGAAGGCTGTTGCAGGTGATGACACTACCAATCAGTATCTGGTTGGATACGCTCCGAAGGTAAAGTATGACAGCAAGCTGTATAATACGCTGGATAGTGGCATTGATGCTTTGACGATTATTATGAACAGTGATACTTTCAACAGTGCTAAGTTTAATCCTGAGTACGAAGCAATTGATGGCGCTGTGTCGCTGATTGGCTTTGCAGACGCCACTATCAATGGAACCACGTACACTGTTGCAGTTATTAAGACTCCTACCCAGAAGGTAAACCACTAATAAGTTCCCACGACAAATTGGGCGTTGCATCACTGAATATACCCTTTGAACTGCACCAAATGACCCATTGAATCAACGAAGCCCCGGAATGAGCCTTGCGGTCTCACTCCGGGGCTTTTTTGCGCAAAAAGAAACGCCCAAAACAAGCCGAACGCTTGACAATTGGACGTAGGAAGGTTATACTACAAATAGAAAAGGCGCTGGCCCGCAAACGGCTAGCTCCTTACCGGTTTAGTCAAGAAAAAGATGACCGCTCACGGCTGGAACTATGAGGCGGTCATTTTTTCTTGTGTTCATCGCTGTGAGAAACGGTCCATGTGATCTGAAATGTAACGTACACTGCCCCGCCGATCAGGCTGAGCAGGAGAACGACCTGTTCAAATGTCATGGTGGAATCCCCCCTTTCGCTTTTGGCGTCCGGGGAAGCGCAACAACAAGAGAAAATCGCCCGTCCCGGCGCCTAGGGAACCGGTAAGGGGCTGCCGCCTGCGTTTAGGGCGCAGTGCCTTTTTGTTATTATAAGATAGTAATCACTCATTCCGTAGTGGAGCGAGTAACCGCGAGCTTGGGGAAGCAGTGGCGGTTACTCGCTTTTTTGTTGAAATTTAGCTGGTAATGTGATATTCTGTAAATGCCGCTCCACTCCTCTCATTTTCATGGGAAGGAGGTGATCCCCATGGAGATGGTGTTTACATTCGTTCTGTCCGTCGCAGCAGGTATAGTGGCTTACTATATTTGCAAGTGGCTTGACGACCAGTTCAAGGGCGGTAAGCACTAAAAACAGGAAGCCCCTCGGTAGTAGCGATACCGGGGGGCTTCTTGTTTGCTTACGTGTCTCCATGGAGACTTATTTACATTCGTTAATTCTATTATATGCACTTGGGCCTAAAAGTCAAGCGCGGTTTCACATCTTGGCGGCTCTCTGCATAGCCTGTCGTAAACCTTGGGAGGGGGAGCGGGCATGGAGGAACGGAAACGGTTTGCGGTGATCGGCGGGGACGCGCGGCAAGCGGCGGCGGGCCGGGCTCTGGCGCGGGCGGGGTACGAAGTGTGCGGCGCGGAAGAGGTGGCACGAGCGGATTACATCCTGCTGCCGCTCCCGCTGGACGAGGCGCGGACGCCGCTTGCCGCGCTGCTGCGGGCTGCGAAGCCGGGGGCACTGGCGCTGGGCGGAAAGCTGTCGGCGGAGGCGCAGCAGATCGCGCGGGAGGCCGGGGTAGAGCTGGTGGATTACTTCATGCGGGAGGAGCTGACCGTGCGGAACGCCATCCCCACGGCGGAGGGGTGCATCGGCATTTTGCTGGTGCGGCGGTCCCAGACGCTCTGGGGCAGCGGCGTGCTGCTGGCCGGGTTCGGGCCGGTAGGGCAAGCACTGGGGGTGCGGCTGGCCGCGCTGGGCGCACAGGTGACGGTGGCCGCGCGGCGGGCCGGGCCGCGGGCGCTGGCCGAAAGTCTGGGGCTGCGCAGCATTCCGCTGGCGGCGGTGGCCGGGGCGGCCCCGGCATTTGATACGGGGGTGAACACCGTCCCGGCCCCGGTGCTGACCGAGCCGGTGCTGGCAGCCCTGCGGCCGGGGAGCCTGATCGTTGATCTGGCATCGCGGCCCGGTGGAACAGACTTTGCGGCGGCGCAGCGGCTGGGCCATACGGCGGTCCATGCGCTGAGTCTGCCCGCCGCCTGTGCGCCGGAAACGGCGGGTGGGTTTGTGGCGCAGACGGTCTGCGCGATGATACAGGAGCGGGAGGGGAGAGCATGAACACACCGCGAGGGCGGATCGCGTTTGCGGTCTGCGGGAGCTTTTGTACGCTGGGCACGGCCACGGCACAGGCCGGGCGGCTGGTGCGGCGGGGCTGGGACCTGCTGCCGGTGATGAGTTTTGCAGCGGCCCGGCTGGACGCCCGGTTTGGCACGGCGGCGGAATGGAAGGCGCGGCTGGAGGAGCTGACCGGGAACCCGGTGCTGGATACCCTGCAAGCCGTGGAGCCGCTGGGGCCGAAGCGGCTGGCTGAGGCGCTGGTCATTGCGCCCTGCACCGGAACGACACTGGCTCGGCTGGCGGTGGGCC
>ENA-OQIE01001311-OQIE01001311.1-human-gut-metagenome-genome-assembly--contig:-NODE-1311-length-11649-cov-7.510802_pt1 | contig 11649 bp, 6 predicted proteins | sample MGYA00242569_ERZ504731 | MGnify/ENA primary metagenome ERZ504731 (study PRJEB26092, sample SAMD00036208) | human gut metagenome | host: Homo sapiens | study: EMG produced TPA metagenomics assembly of...
AAACGGCGTCCCCGGCGATCGGCGGGCCCCCCGTCCCCCGCCCCGCGCCGCCCCCGGAAAAAAAGGGGACCCCGCCGTATCCCAAATTACATATGAGAGGAGCAACGACCCAGTGAAGCACAAGGCACACGAAACACGATGCAACAACCAGATTGGTGCAAACACGATTGGAATAGAATCTCCGCGAGCATAGAAGGCCAAGTCGACCCATTCGGGAACCACCGCAATAGCAGCAAGGAAAACACCGAAGACGCCAAGGCGACCCGGCCGTCTTATTTCTCTCCCCTTGCGGAGCGCAACACCATGACCAAACGCCGCGAGGCATGCGCCAAGGATAACGAGCCAGGTCATTGCACCTGATGCCAAGCCGATTGAAGATGAAAACCGGTGATAAGGGGTAACCGCCATTACGACGAGCGCAATGGCGAAAGCAGATGTGGCAGAACAGCGGGAAAAGAGCATATGACCTCCATAGCGTGTCATTATATCGCTCGGGCTGCTCGTTTATCTCCACGCCCACACCAGCCAGCATCAACGATTCAGGCGAACTCCAATCCGAGCCAGATCACGGTTCAGCTTTTGTCCGCAGTCCCCGCATCAAAGCGGGATGCGGTTTCCTTTTGAGCGTCGATCTGGAAACTGTATCCCGTTCTGAGTCAATATTCTGGGACGCAGTTTCCGCAGCATACCCCATTCGGAAAGCGTGTCCCAGTATTTGGCCGCAAACTGGGGCGCGCTTTCCGGATGGGTCGAGACGAAGGCCAAGCCAGACAGGCAGCCTCGCATCCCGCCATCCTCGCCATCCGCCCGAGCGTGCTACACTAGCAGCATCTATGCCACCGCGAACGGCTCGGCCCCGCGCCCGCCGCTCGCAAACGAACTTTAAACGCACGAGGGTTGGCCATGCCGCTTTTCTCGCAACATACCGCCCGGTTCTCGCCGGACGTTCCCTTGGAGGGCACTAGCTCTCGCGAGCTGCTCAAGCGGTACCAGCCGCTCGAGACGCTTGCGACCGGCGGTTTTGGCTCCATCGAGATTTGCCGCGACACGCATCTGCGCCGTCGCGTGGCCATTAAGCGCATCCCCCTTATCAACGGCGCCGGCATGCCCGCCAGCGACATCATGGACGTGCTGCGCGAGGCGCATACCGCCGCCATGCTTCAACATCCCAATATCGTGCAGGTTATCGACTTTACGCACGACACCGCCTATGCCTACCTGGTCATGGAGTATGTCGACGGTATGTCGTTGGCCGAGTTTTTGCATCGCGTGGACGGCCACTCGCTCACCTTTGACGAGGCCGCGGCCATTGCCGACGCGCTGGGTCAGGCACTCACCTTTGCCCATGCAAACGGCGTGCTTCATCTGGACATAAAGCCCGCCAATGTGCTTATCGACCATTCGGGCAATGTAAAGATCACCGACTTTGGCATGGCGCGGCTGTCGTCCGCCGGCGGCTTTGGCGGATCGCGCGGCGGCACCATCGGCTACATGCCGCCCGAGCAGCTCGATATCGAGACCGGCACGGTCGACGAACGTGCCGATGTCTTTGCCCTTGCCTGCGTGATCTACGAGGGCCTGTGCGGCAGTGCCCCCTTTATGGCGGCCACGCCTGCCGACTCGCTCGACCGCATCATCGGCGGCGCCACCTATCCCAGCGAACTGATCCCTCACTTTCCCCCGGGGGCCGAGGCGGCGCTCATGAGCGCTCTCTCCCCCATGCCGCAAGACCGCCCCGATAGCATCGAGGCATTCTGCGACCGACTCCTTGCCGGCTTGGGGAGCGTGCGCGAAGGCCGTCGCAGCTTGGAGCAGATGGTAGGCGAGCTTTCGAATGACGAGTGCGCGGCAGATGATATCGAGCCATCGAGCTACGAGGATGACACCGTCGAGGTCGACCCCGCACTTGGCTGGGCGGGCACGCGCTGGGGCCGCGCACGCAATTACACCATGCGCGGCATCTCGGCGCTCTCATGCGGAGCCTTCAGCTTTTTGCTTATGCAGACAGCCGGCGTCGCGACGCTTCCCGGGCTGGTCGTGGCGGCCGTCGCCATTGGCGCGGCGGCAGGCTTGGCCCCGCAGATTGGCTCGGCCATCTCGGCCGTGGGCTTTTTGGTGCTCATGGCCAACGCCACCATGCAGGCGCAGGGCATCCTGTCGATGCTGCCGGTCGCGGTCATTTTTGCCGCTGCCATGTCCGGTTGGTGGATTGCTTGGGGACGCACCGAGGCGGCTGCGAGCGCGACGCTCACCTGCGCGCTTGCGCTGGGTTGCCTAACCGGCGACGCCCTCCTTGCCGCCGGAGCCGCCGCGAGCATCGCGGCGTTTTGGCTCGGCCCGGCAAGCGCAGCGGCGGCCACGGGCATGGGCGCACTCTTTGCCCGCCTTGCTGCAGCGGCTCTCTCTGCGGGAGGCGTACTGGGGCTTAGCAATGTCGTCGCAGCGCTGGGAGACGCGCTCCTTCTCACTGCAATCGTGCTGGTTGCAGCAATAGCCGCGGCAACATCGCTGCTGCTCAATGCTCATGCCAAGCGCGCCGAGCAGGGATCGAACCTTGCCGCCATCGTCGCAATTGCCGTCGCCGGCATCGGCTCGGCCGTATCGTTTTGTCTTGCACACCATATGGAAATTGCCAGCCTTGCGGGCCCGGTCGTCGCCAAGGCGGCGGTTACGGGAATCCTATCCTCTATAATCGTCGGGATATGCCTTTATTTGCTCGGATACCAAAGAACCTATACGGAGAGTGATCTTTCGTGAACTTCCTGAACATCTTCGAGGACCACGTGGCCGGCATCTTCGGTGCCACCCGTGCCCCGTTCTCCTTTAAGAAGCTTGCCAAGCAGGCCGCTCGCGACATGGAGGATCAGACTCTGGTGATCAACGGCGTCAACACCGCGCCGGCGCTCTATACCATCCTGATTGCCGCCGACGACGATCCCATGCTCGCCCCGTTCTATCCCGAGCTTTCGCGCGAGGTCCGCGAGTTTGTGAAAGCGCAGGCCGAAAAGCGCCGCTACGTCTTTGTCGGCGAGCCCCTCGTTCGCTTTATGATCGACCCGCAGCTGCGCGGCGGCAAGTTCTCGGTCTTTGCCGAGAACGTCGATGCCCCTACGCTCGGTCGCCTGTACGAGGAAGAGCGCGCCTACCAAAACGGCCGGGGCCAGAACAACTCAGCAGCGAGCCGTGCCGCCAGCGCCCCGCGCGCCGGCCAGCAGCAGTTTGCCGCCCCGCAGCAACACCCCGCTGCTATGCCGCAGCAGCAGCCGGCACCTCGTGCTGCCACTCCCGACCCGCTTGCCGTGGCCGACCCCTTTGCGCCCAATATGCCCGATCCCGCCGCCGCACCCATCCCCGTGCCCCAAACCGTCTCGCGCGACGCGCTTGCCGGCATGGGCGGAGCCGCCGCGACCGGCGCCGCCGCTGGCCTTGGCGCCGCAGCCAGCATCGCCTCCAACATGGCAAGCTCTCGCGCCCCGCAGCGTCCGCTCGCCCAGCTCGTCGACGTCGTGAGCGGCGAGAGCCACGCCATCACCTCCGCACAGGTGACCATCGGTCGCGAGCGCTCGGTTTCCGACATCGCCCTGCGCGACCCCAACGTGTCGCGCCGTCATGCCCAGCTCACCTTTACCGGCTCGGACTGGTCGATCGAGGACCTCAACTCCACCAACGGCACGCTCGTCAACAACCGTCGCATCACGCGCTGCCCGCTGCGCAACGGCGACCTGCTGACGTTTGGCCTGAGCACGTTCGAATTTAGGGGATAGTCGCTTATGAACATCGATATCGTCCTGTTTGCAGGCCGCATCGTCCTGGTCGTCCTGCTTTATATCTTCCTGTTTGCCGTCATGAAGACCGGCGTGGGGCTCGTCCGCGGCCAGCGCCGCGACTCGGCCATCTGGACGATCGATGTGGACAAGGGCCCGCGCGGCATCCGCGGCATCCACGTGGATATGCTCGGTCCCGTCATCGTCGGCCGTTCGCCGTCGTCGGACATCTGCATCAACGAACCGTTTGTCTCGGCCTCGCATGCGCGTTTTTCGCTGCAGGGTCCGGCACTTATTATCGAGGACCTCAACTCGCTTAACGGCACGCTCGTCAACGGCCGCCAGCTGGTGGAACCCGCAACGCTGCGCGAGGGCGACGAAGTCCAGATTGGCGACGTGGTCATGAAGGTGAACCGTCGATGATCGACGAGGAGAACAAGTCCGCAACCATGCCAGAGACGTCGGCCGCCCCCGCGACCGCGCCGGCTCATGCCGCCCCGGCGGGCCATGCGCCCGTGGAGCCCGAGGACACTGTGTTCTCCCTGCCTCTTTCGCATGTAACGCAAGAATATCCGACGCTGACCGACGACGAGGATACCGAGGACAACGCTGACGGCGGTAACACCCCCATCGGCGTGCACGCCGCTACCGAGCAGCCCGCGGCCCCGCAAGACATGCCCGCGCCGGCTCACTTTGCCGAACCCGCCGCCGCGGCGATTACCGAGAGCTCCGCGGTATTTACGGCTCCCGAGCCCGCGGCACCGGCGTTTCCCGTAGCGCCGGCACCCGCCGCAGCACCCGAGTCCGCATCTGCACCGGAACCCGCGGCGGCGCCCTCCCCCGCGGACGCATCGGCGCCCGAAGCCATGCAGTCTGTAACCGAAGACGTACCCGCAGCAACGACGGAGGATGTCTCCCAATCCCACGGCACGCCCGCGCCCGCGCACTTCGCGACGCCCGAGTCTGCAGCCGTCGCCCCGCAAGACGACGAGCCTGTCGACCGTACAACCGAAGAGCCCGCCACGCCCAACGTCAACGACCCGAGCAACGATGCCGACACCGTCTCGCCCGGCGATACGGCCGAGATTGACGTTGCCGCCGTGGAGGCCAAGCTTAAGGACCCCGGCTCGACCATGAGTTTTGAGCCGCTGACCGACGAGCGCGTCGAGACTGACTCGACCTACGACGCCGGCACGACCACGCAGCTCATGTGGGGCGCCCGCTCCGATGTTGGCTGTGTGCGCCCGCATAACGAAGACTCCTATCTGGTGCAATCGCCGCTCTTTTGCGTATGCGACGGCATGGGCGGCCACGCCGCCGGTGAGGTAGCCTCCTCCATCGCCGTCGAGACCATTGCCAAGACAGCGCCGCAGGCAGCCGACGCCGCACGACTGGCGGCCGCCGTCGAAGCTGCAAACGCCGCGGTCATCGAGGCTGCGCTCAACGGGCTTGGCAAGCCCGGCATGGGCTGCACGGCAACCTGCGCCTATATCGAAAACGACATGCTCGCCATCGCCCACGTGGGCGACTCGCGCGCCTATCTGCTCCACGAGGGCACGCTCATCCGCGTGACCCGCGACCACTCCTATGTGGAGGAGCTCGTGGACGCCGGCGAAATTACGGCAGACGAGGCTCGCGTCCACCCCAACCGCTCGGTCATCACCCGCGCGCTGGGCTCGGATCCCGCCATGTATGCCGACCACTTTACCCTGCATATCGAGGAAGGCGACCGCCTGATCCTGTGCTCGGACGGTCTTTCGAGCATGATTCCCGATAGCGATATCGAAAACATCGCCACACAGTCCTCGACCGCGCAGATTTGCGTCGACAACCTTGTTGACGCGGCACTGGTCGCCGGCGGGCACGACAACGTCACCGTGCTTGTCGTTGACCTGGTCGACGATGGCGTCATGCGCGAGGCAAAGCGCGTCCGCCGCCGCAACATCACCATTGCCACCGTACTGGGCATCGCTTTTGTGCTGGCGGCAGCCATCTGGGCCTACGCAGGCATCACCGGCTCGTACTACCTGGGCACCTACAAGGACACCGTCGCGGTCTACCGGGGCATTCCCGGCAAGCCGCTCGGACTCAAGCTCCACTGGCTCGAAAGCGAAACCAGCATCAAGCTATCCGACCTGCCCGAAGACACACAAAATCGCCTTAAGGCGGGTATTCAGCAGACGAGCATCGACGATGCACAGGACACCATCTCCAAGTACCGCCATCAGATCGACGAGGAGCAGACCCGTCAGGTGATCGACGCGCAAACGATCCGCAATAACACCGACCAGGGTTCGACCTCCGAATCGGATTCCGAGAATACCGCCGAACAGTCCGCCGAGGCCGAAGCCTCCGATAAGAATTAGAAAGGGAGTGCCGCTTATGAGTCGTCGTAATACCGAACTGCTCTTGCTCATCGCCTCGGCGTTCCCCGTCATCCTGCTGTATGCGATGTACGTGCTCACCGCAGGCGCCGCCATCTCTTTTGAGACACTTGCCGTTCCGATCGGTCTCTTTGCCGCCTTCGCCGCGGCGCATATCGCCGTGCGCATTCTGGCACCCGGCGCCGACCCGGCCATCCTGCCCATCGTCTTTGTTCTTTCGGGCATTGGCATCACGTTTGTGACGCGCTTGGCGCCCACGCTCGCCATCTCGCAGCTCGTCATCCTGTTTATCTCGGTGGCGTTGATGGTAGGTACGCTTGCGCTGGTCAAAAACCTCGACGTGGTCATGCGCTACAAGTACACCTTTGGCATCATCGGCATCATCTTGCTGATGCTGCCCATCTTTATCGGCACCACGATCTCGGGCTCTAAACTGTGGATTCGCATCGCCGGCTTTACCATTCAGCCCGGCGAGTTCGCCAAGGTCTTTATCGTGCTGTTCCTAGCCGGTTACCTGGCCGAGAACCGCGAACTGCTCTCTATCTCCAACCGCAAGATCTTGGGTCTTAAGATTCCGCGTCTGCGCCTGCTGCTGCCGCTGTTCGCAGTCTGGGGCGTATGCCTGCTCGTCGTTGTCTTCGAACGTGACCTGGGCTCGGCCTTGCTGTTCTACACCATCTTCTTGCTGATGCTCTACGTTGCCACGGGTCGCTTCTCGTATGTCATCATCGGCCTTGTGCTCTTGGCCGTGGGGGCCGTGGGCGCTTACAAGTTCCTGTCGCACGTCCAGGTTCGTTTCCAGATCTGGGCCGATCCCTTTAAGGATGCACAGGGCCAGGGCTACCAGATTGTCCAGTCCCTCTTCTCGCTGGCCGACGGCGGCCTTGTTGGCGTCGGCATTGGCAACGGCATGGCCAACAACATCCCCGTCGTCGAGTCCGACTTTATCTTCTCGGCTATCGGCGAGGAGATGGGCCTTTTGGGCGGTGGCGCCGTTCTTATCCTGTTTATGCTCTTTGCCGTACGTGGCCTGACCACGGCAGCCCGTGCCAAGTCCGACCTTGCCGCCTTTAGCGCCACCGGTCTTACGGCCGCTATCAGCTTCCAAGCGTTCTTGATCGTTGGCGGCGTTACCCGCCTGATCCCGCTGACCGGCGTCACCCTGCCCTTTATGAGCCAGGGTGGCTCCTCGCTGCTGGCAAGCTTTATCATCGTCGCGCTGCTGCTGCGCGCCGGTGACGAGGCAACCGGTCGCGAGGCCGAGCTCACCGGCACCGGCACCATGGCCGCCATCACCGACGACCAGGTCGCCTCGGCGTCCTCCCCGGCCGGCACGCGCTTCGCCACTTCGTCTTCGTATGCCCGCGGCAGCCACTCCGCCGGCTCGCGCATGCGTCGTCGCCTGCTCGACACGCCCGAATCCGGTGTGCTCGGCCGCGTGGCGCTCGCCAATCGACTGACCCGCGCCGTGCTCGCCTTTACGGCACTATTCGCCATCCTTATCGGCAACCTCACCTATGTCCAGGTCATCAAGGCCAAGGACTATCAGGACATGCCGACCAACAACCACACCATCGCCCGCTCCAAGTACATCCAGCGCGGCTCCATCATCACGTCCGACGGCGTGACGCTGGCCGAGTCGCTGCAACAGGAAGACGGCACCTACGCCCGCTCCTACCCCAACGGAAACATGGCCGCTCACGTGGTGGGCTATGTAAGCCAGCAGTACGGCACCGCTGGTGTCGAGAGCGTCATGAACGAAACGCTCACCGGCTCCAAGGATTACTCCAGCTGGGACAACGCCCTCGCGTCGCTCGCGGGCCAAAACCAACCGGGCAACACCGCCAAGCTCACCATCGACTCGCGCATCCAGACGGCTGCCGAGCAGGCACTCAAGGGCTTTAAGGGTGCCGTGGTGGTTATGGATCCGCGCACCGGCGCGGTCCTCGCATGCGCAAGCTCGCCCACCTATGACAACACCAACATCGATGCCCTGATGCAGTCGGGCGGTGGCGAGGACGGCTCCATGTACGACCGCGCCATGGACGCTCTCTATACCCCGGGCTCGACCTTTAAGGTCGTCACACTCTCCGCGGCGCTCGAAACCGGCACCGCCAGCCTTACCAGCACGTACCAGGCGCCCGGCTCCATGGATATCGGCAACGCGCCGGTCACCAATTACGCCAACGAGAGCTACGGTACCATCAGCCTGCAACAGGCCTTTGCCGTGTCGTCCAACGTCGTCTTTGGCCAGGTGGCCAACGAGATCGGCGCCAGCTCGCTCGTCCAGTTTGCCAACGCCTTTGGTTACGGCCAAAAGCTCGGTCAGGACCTGACCACCGCGGCCTCCATCATGGCCGACCCCTCGCTCATGACCGAGTGGGAGACCGCCTGGGCAGGCGCCGGCCAGCCTGTCGGCATGGACCACACGCCAGGTCCGCAGACCACCGTCATGCAAAACTGCGTGATAGCAGCGGCCATCGCCAACAGCGGCGTGGTCATGGACCCGTTCTTCGTGGCCCAGGTGCTCGCCCCCGACGGAACCGTGGTCAAGACCACGCAATCCCGCTCGCTCGGCCAGGCCGTCAGCGCCACCACGGCCGATCAGGTCAAGCAGGCCATGCTCGCGGTTTTCCAGTCCGGCACCGGCACCGATGCCCAGATTCCGGGCGTCAAGGTCGCCGGCAAGACTGGATCGGCCGAGACCGGCGGCACCAACGTCAACTCGATGTTCGTCGGCTTCGCACCTTACGATTCACCCACGGTCGCCATCTCGGTGGCCTTGGAGGATTACGACAAACACGACGTCAAGGCAGCCAAGATCGCCGGCATCGTCCTGACCGCGGCACTTGCCGCCCAAGGAGCGTGATGCCTGTGATCGAAGCGGATACTTGGGGCGCGCCACGGCCGATGAGCTAGCGGCAAGGCGCCACGCGGTCCCAGCGACCATAGATTTGGTACTACACACATCGTTGAGCGAATAAGTTAGTTAGGAGCAGGAATGGAACAGAGGGTCCTCGGGGGAAGATACCTCCTCAAGGATAAGGTGGGAACGGGCGGCATGGCGACCGTCTTCCGTGCGCAAGATCAGGTCCTCGACCGCACGGTTGCCGTCAAGATCATGCTGCCGCAGTATGCCGGCGACGCCACCTTCGCCGCCCGCTTTAAGCAGGAGGCCCAGGCAGCAGCAGGTCTCTCCTCCCCCTATATCGTGGGCGTCTACGATTGGGGCAAGGATGGCGATACCTACTACATCGTCATGGAGTACCTGCGCGGTACCGACCTTAAGAGCGGCATCAAGAGCCACGGCGCCCTCGATCCAAAGAAGGTCGCGCAGATCGGCTCGCAGATCAGCTCCGCGCTTTCGGTCGCCCACAAGCACGAGATCATCCACCGCGACATTAAGCCGCAAAACATCATGGTGCTGCCCGACGGCAACATCAAGGTCATGGACTTTGGCATCGCGCGCGCAAAGAACAGCCACCTCACGCAGGACAACAATGTACTGGGCACCGCCCACTACGTAAGCCCCGAGCAAACGCGCGGCCAGGACCTCGGTCCCACTTCGGATATCTACTCCCTGGGCGTCGTGATGTACGAGTGCGCCACCGGTCGCGTCCCCTTTGACGGTGACGACGCCATCTCGGTTGCGCTCAAGCAGGTAAACGAACTGCCGGTTCCGCCGAGCCAGATCAACTCCGGCGTCGACGCCGATCTGGAGCGCATCATCCTCAAGTGCATGGAAAAGGACCCGTCGAACCGCTTCCAGACGGCAGACGAGCTGCGCCAGGTGCTCAACAACTACCTGTCCGGCCGCGCCGTCAACGTCTCCGAGCCCACGCGCATCATCGGTGCCGCGGGCGACCTGGGCGCCACCAAGACCCGTGAGCTGTCTGACTCCACGCGCGCTATGGTTCGCCCCGTATCGGGCGTAAGCGGACAGACCAACCCCCGCAGCGCCGTCTCGGGTTCCACCGGTTCCTACGAGGTCGATCAGCCCAAGTCCAACAAGAACAAGATTATCGCCGCCGTAGTCGCCGCAATCGCCGTGGTTGGCGTTGTGGTGGCCTTCGCCACCGGGCTCTTTGGGGGCGAGCAGGTTACGGTGCCCGATGTGCTTAACAAGGACCAGCAGACCGCTATCGAGCTGATCAAGGAGGCCGGCCTTGAGGTCGGAACTGTCGACCAGAGCTATAACGACGATGTCGACGAGGGCAAGGTTGCCGAGCAGACCCCCAACGGCAACACTAAGAAGCCCAAGGGCTCCAAGGTTAACCTGGTGATCTCCAAGGGCCCCAAGCCCTCCGAGAAAGTTGAGGTTCCGCAGCTCGTCGGCCTAACCAAGGACCAGGCCGAGGCCGCGCTGGCAAGCGTGGGCCTGAAGGGCAACGCAACCGAGGAGGCCAACGAGGCCGACGAAGGCCAGGTCTTTGAGCAGGGCACTGATGCCGGCAAGGAAGTCGAGAAGGGCACGACCATCTCGTATAAGGTCTCCAGCGGTCCTGACACCACCTCCGTCCCCGATCTGACCGACATGACCGAGGCCCAGGCACGCAACGCTCTCGACATGGCCGGTTTTGGCGTCAACGTGAGCTACCAGGAGAACGATTCCGTCACCGAGGGCACCGTCATTAGCTGGAACCCCAGCGGCAAGCAGAAGCCCGGCGCCACGATCACCGTCGTCATCGCCAAGAAGTCCGGCAAGGCCAGCGTTCCGGGCAACCTGTACGGCAAGAGCATCTCCGCCGCCGTCACCGCGCTCAACAACGCCGGATTCTACAACATCGCATTCTGCGATCAGAACGGCAACCCCGTGAGTGGCAACGAAAACGCCACCGTGACGGGCGTCTCCCCCACTGGTAAGCAGTCCACCGACAGCACGATCACGCTGACGGTTTCGGTTTCTGGCTCTGGTACTGATTCAGGCGACGATTCCGGTACAAGCAACTAGCCGGCTGCTTATTATCTGCGCAGCGAACGCCGCAAACATATTCGCTCAGAAGCGCCCGCTTGCTCCCCCGGCAAGCGGGCGCTTTGCTTTTGATGCGACCCGCTAGCATGGAAAGGCGCAGCTCTAACACCAAAAGAGCCCGGCACCGTGGTGGTACCGGGCTCGATATTCCTCTGGTGCCCCCGGGCGGATTCGAAAACTCCCCCCGCGGGGAAATTGGCGACGCGGGTGTCGACGGTCCGAATCCGCCGGCGGTCCCCACAAACCAGAAACGGCGCCGCTATCGCGACGCCGTCATATTCTCTGGTGCCCCCGGGCGGATTCGAACCGTCGACACCCGCTTTAGGAGAGCGGTGCTCTATCCCCTGAGCTACGGAGGCATGTTGTACTAGTGTAGCAGATTTACTGCATCGCCATACGTCGCATGACTAGACTTCGAAGTTGCGGTGGAATAGTTCCTGTCTGAAGCATCTGGGGGTGCGGACGATTTCTTGGACCGCGCCTAGGCGTATCCAAGCTTCCTGCGGTACTCCATCGGGCTCAGCCACTC
>ENA-OQIE01001313-OQIE01001313.1-human-gut-metagenome-genome-assembly--contig:-NODE-1313-length-11643-cov-9.178108_pt1 | contig 11643 bp, 5 predicted proteins | sample MGYA00242569_ERZ504731 | MGnify/ENA primary metagenome ERZ504731 (study PRJEB26092, sample SAMD00036208) | human gut metagenome | host: Homo sapiens | study: EMG produced TPA metagenomics assembly of...
CATTGCAACAGTTTAGAAATATTAATACGCTTTTACAACCCAAAAACAAAAGCTCTTCGTGATAGCACAAACAAAAAGCGATTTACAACTATGATTAAATACTTGAGTAAAGAAAAAAGCTACACCAATATGATGTAACCTTTCTTCCGACCCTAGGTCAATTTACATTTGTATTTTAAATGACATTTTGTTTATTGTCAACAAAAAACGTGTTTGTTTATATTATCAAAACTTTGCACGGACGTCAAATTTATATTTAAAATCAACAAAAAAAGCACCTGGACTATCTAACTTTTTCGATAGCTCATGGTTATAATCTAAACGCTTAAAAATAAGCGTTTGCGCTGCGTTGATATGAAATCTCCTATATATATCAACTTCATAGTAACTTTTCAAAAGTTATCTTTCGATTTTAACAATATACCAGGAGTAAATTTTTGGCTATCTTTTTTGTTTCCATGTATGTTATATTAAGTATTGATTGGAGACTTGAAATGAAAAGATTAATTACATATTTATTTACGTTTGTAGTAGTTTTTGGTTTTTGTACACAATCTATATATGCGACAAGTGCAGGTACAGATGAAACAAATAATAATAGTTTTGTTGGGTTTGATGAAAATGGAAATTTGATTCAATATGATCCTGAAGAATTAGAGGAAGAACTAGCTTCTTCTATGGTTTCAACTGTCATGCTTGCTGAAGAAACTAAAGATGTTACGTATGGGGTTGTTAATTTTAGGACAAAGGCCTCGGCTAATGAAATCACAACTTATACGAATTGTACAAATGGTGAGCAAGGCTATATCAATGGATATATGATGAGTGATGGTGCTTATCTTGGTATGGTGAATGGGAAAGTAAAATTTAAGGCAGCTGGTGTTACTGGTTTGGTGGATGCTAGTGAAGTTCAAATTGTCGATTATGCAAATGCCAATACAATTAGTTGTTATAAGACAAATGGTGGTTCTTTATATCATTATGTTGCAAATTTGATTTCACAATATTCAAATTATTATTCTAAAACCTATGTAGGTAATAAGCCGTCTTCATTAAGTGATAATGCGACATATTATAGTTATGATGGTCATTATTTTTATGCAGACTTTAAAACTATGATTCAAGATTATAAAAATGGTGTATATACAAATGCAGTAAATTCGAATGCACCTTATTATAATTATTTTCAGTATTTGCCGGCTCGTACAAAGACAAGTATTACGGCAGCTCAATTTGATCAATATACTTCAAGTCAAGTATCGAGTGGTAAATTGTTGAATGCTGGGGCTTCTTTAATTTCAAATCAGAATAAGTATGGTGTAAATGCTTTGATGATGTATAGTAATGCCGTACTTGAGAGTGGTTGGGGTCAAAGTCAGATTGCGATGGATAAAAATAATTTATTTGGTCATGGTGCAGCTGACAACAATCCTTATTATGGTGCCAATGGCTATTCAAGTGTGGATGATTGTATTCAATACCATGCGAAGGTATTTATTTCGGAAAGTTATTGTGATCCAAAAGATTATATTGGACGTTATTACGGTTCTCATTTAGGGGATAAAGAGAGTGGTATCAATGTCAAATATGCTTCAGATCCATATTGGGGTGAAAAAATTGCCAGTCTTTGTTGGGAAGTACAAAATGGTTTGGGTATCAATGAAGCAAATGCTTATTCTATTGGTATGGCAAATGGTAGTGTTTCTTATTATACAAATCCGGGTTCAAATTTATTATTTACTTCTAAAAATGTTGGAGCATATCCAATTGTTTTATTAGCTAAACAAGATGGGTATTATAAAGTACAGTCGGATGCTACATTGAATTCAAATCGTACAAGTGTTACTCAGGATAATGGAGCCTATGATTTTAACTTGTATTATGCTTATATCAGTGAAAGTGCAGTGACTCCTTTAAACTCTGTTAAAGAAGAGAGTAAATGGGTTCAAGATGAAAATGGTAATTGGTATTGGTATGAAAATAATTCGTATGTGACAGGTTGGAAACAGATTCAATCGAAGTATTATTATTTTGATTCAAATGGTGTTATGCAATCAAATAAATGGATTGGTAACTATTATGTAGGTTCGGATGGAGCTATGGTTAAAAATCAATGGATTGATGATCGTTATGTAGATTCAAATGGATTATATACACCAGCCAAATGGATTTATAATGGAAAGTGGTGGTATAGACATTCGGATGGATCCTATACAAAGAATGATTTTGAAGATATTGATGGTCAAACGTATTATTTTGATGGTAATGGCTATATGGTTACAGGTTGGAGACAAATTAAATCCGATTGGTATTTATTCAATGGTTCTGGTGTAATGGTAAAGAATTCTTGGTCAGGAAACTATTATCTTGAAAAAGATGGTAAGATGGCTAAAAGTAAATGGGTAGGCACTTATTATGTGGATTCAAATGGTGTTTGGCAACAAGATTGTTGGATCTATAATGGTCGTTGGTGGTATCGTTATGGAGATGGTAGTTATCCAAAGAATAAATTTGATGTGATAAATAATAATGTCTATTATTTTGATAATGGTGGCTATATGCTTACGGGATGGCAAGTTATCAATGGAAATTGGTATTATTTTAATGGTTCTGGAGCTATGGTTAAAAATGCTTGGGTAGGTAATTATTATTTGCAAAATGATGGAACAATGGCAACAAATACATGGATTGGAAATTACTATGTCGGTAGTGATGGTTGTTGGAGAAGTTAGATGAGGCAGAAATTTTTTGAGCGCTTTTAGTATGTAAATGAAAATGAATTACCACACCTGATACGTAGTTCTAGGGTACTCTTCTCAATTGAAATTTGTGTTACCACACGGATTTTGATTTTCAACTAAATGTTATATTTTAATAAGGGTTAGGTATTTTCTAATCCTTTTATTTTGTACCAAAAGTTAATTTGTAATTTTATCTAAGTGCTATAATTAAGCTATATATATAGTTTTGGAGGGTACTATGAAGAGTAAATCAAAATTACTAACGGGTTTTGCGACTGCCAGTATGGTTATAACTCAAGCTGGTCAGTTGAATGTTTTCGCAAAAGGTGCAGCAATGGATTCTACAGAAAATCATTTAGTTTTTGAGAATACAAATGCAAAGAAAACAAAAAAGAATTATTAGAAGAACAGCTTTTGGATGCTTCTAAAAAAGCAGAAGAAGCTAAAAAGGTTGAGAGTGATGCAAGATCGAAGTATGAAAATTATAAAACTTCGACGTATGATGTTTTAAATGCGTATCAATTATCGAAAAAGAATGATTATGATATAGTTTCACTTGAAACTCAAAATGAAATTTTAAAGGCTTTAGAACAACAAATTTCAAATTTAGAGGCAAATCAGAAAGAATTAACTTTGGCAAATGATAAGAAAAAGGAATTGTCATCTAAATTGGATGATGCTTCTAACAAATTAATTGAAGCACAAACTCAATTGGATAAGGCGCAAAAAGAGTATGATGCTTTATTGAATGGTAGTAGTGAAGAAGCTTTGTCAAAGGATGTGGAAGCTAAAAAGTTAGCTTTAGAAAAAGCACAAAAAGATTTGGCTGATGCACAAAAGACGGTGGATGATTTAAGTGCACAAAAGGCTAGTGTTGAAGCAAGTATTGTTGATGCTACAAAGAGTTATGAGAATGCCAAAGCAGCTTATGAAAAAGCACAGAGTGTAACTTTACAGGCTCAAAAGGATTTAGATAGTGCAACTTCAAATTATAATGAAAAGAAGGCTATTTATGATAGTGCGAGTGATCCTACTTTAAAAGCTCAATATGAAGCAGATGTAGTTCAGGCTGAAAAAGATTTGGTTACGGCTCAAAATAATTTAAAGAGTGCTACTGATGAGCAGAGTGCTAAAGAAAATGCAGTAAATAAGGCTCAAATAAATTTAAATCAAGTGAATACAAATATTCAATTTTTACAATCACAAATTGATTCTAAGCAAAAAGAATTGGATGGCTTAGATAAAAATATTAGTGTTGCTCAACAAGAATTGGAGAGTGCAAAAAAAGAACTTGAATCCGCAAAACAAGATAAAACAAATAAGGATACAGCTTTAGAAAATGCAAAACAGGTTTTAGAGAGTGCTAAAAAAGAAGTAACCGCTCAACAAACAAAGGTCAATGAAGCACAAGATGCAGTGACAAATCAACAAAAACTTGTAGATCAATTAAGAACAGATAAAGAGCAGGCACAGACTAAGATTGCCCAAGGTTCTAAAGGATTCTTTGAAGCTTATGGATACACAGATGCATTAAAAATCTTAGAAAAACAGAGTACTTTAAATGGTGGATATACAAATATTGGTGCAGAAAATGATGCGACGAGTTTAGAAAATTTCAAGCGTGCATTAAGTATGGTTCGTTATGGAAATAAATTAAGAACAACGGATGCAAATGTACCGGGATTAAGTGATTTAACGGTCAATCCAACATTATTTGCGATTTCACAGGTACAACTTAATGCGACAGCCAATGGGAAAATATTTGGACATTCTCAACTTTATCGTGTTGGAGAAAACATAGCGGCTGCTACTTATAAAAGTAATGATGAATTGTTATTTAACGGTTGGTATACAGAAGAAAAACAAGTATATGATTATATTACTGCCAAAGGTTGGACAGAAGATGATTTGTACAATGATGCAGCTAAATATAAAGAAGTTCAACAGGCTTTAAATCAAAAATATCCTCAGGTAGGCCATTACACTAATATTATCAATAAGGACTATACAACTACAGGTACAGCTTATATTTATTCAAAAGATACAGCACCAGATGGATGGGAATGCAATGCAGGACAAGTGTTTGATTTTGTTCAACACTCTTCTTACATAACAATTGCAAATACAATGACGATCGATGAGTTTGAAGCCAAGTTCAATGAATACTATAACAAGCTTATGAATGCAGATAGTGTTTTAAGTGAGAATCAAACTAAATTAGATGGTTTGAAAGCGGATTTAGAAAAACAAAAGGCTTTGTTCGCAACTAAACAAGCAACTCAATCAAGTGCACAAACAAATGTTCAAACTGCAACTGATCAAGCAACTTCAGCACAAAATGCAGTTACGGCCGCTCAATCTAAGGTAGATACAAAACAGGCTCGTCTTGATCAATTGATGAAAGACAGTGCTGCATCAGGTTTATTAAATGAAATCAATTCTTTAAAGGCATCTAAAAAAAATGCAGAAACAAATGATTTGGTAAATGCTCAAAAGGTTTTATCAGCTGCTCAAAAAGAGAAAATGATTGCTGATCAAAATGTTGTAGATAAAACGGCATTGGTGAATGATGCAAAGTCAAATTTAGATTCAAAGAAAAAGGTTTTGGCCGAATCAAATAAGGGTGTAGAGTTGGCTCAGTCAAATCTAGAGGTTGCCAAAAAGAATTTGGATGAAAAGACAAATGTTTTAAAAACAACTAAATCGGATGAATCTAGTAAAAAGGGCTTGTATGATTCTAGTAAGAATAGTTTGGATCGTTTAAATGCAAAACTTTCTGAATTAAATAAGGATTTAGAAACAGATAAAAATAATGTTTCTACAAAGGAAAAGGATTTAGCAAATGCACAGAATGCATATGATAGTGCTATCCAAAAGCAGAGTTCGGTTAATACATTAAAACAAGATATTGTTAGTAAAAAATCTGTAATAGATAGTTATCAAAAGGATATTCAATCATTTAAGGAAGCTATTTCTAAATTAGATGCATCTATTAAACAATTAGAGAATGAAGATGCTTCAATGAAGGCTAGAATAGCTGAAATTCAAAAAGTAATGGATGCATATGATAAGCTATGCGCAAATCCAAATGGAGTTTTGGATGTAGTAAGTAGTGATGATGAAATCATTAATGGTTTGTATGATAAATTGAATTCTATGAAGGAAGCTTATGATGCATATTTAAAAGCAGTTGATGAATTTAATAAAGCAGAGTCTATCAATAATCAAAATAAAAAAGAATTAGATATTGCAACAGAGAATTATAATAAGGCTAGTGATGAATTGAAAAAGGCTCAGGATGAATTAGATGCTTATTTAAAAGTAACCGGTATTCCTGGATGGCATAAATTAGATAATGATTGGTACTTTGTAGATTCAAATGGTAATTTAGTTACTAATAAATGGCAAGGAAACTATTACTTAGAAAGTGATGGTAAGATGGCCACGAATAAATGGATTGGCGATTGTTATGTTGGAAGTGATGGTTTATGGATTGAAAATAAATGGATTCAAAATGGAAATCAATGGTGGTATAGACATGGTGATGGATCATATACATCTAATGATTTTGAAACAATTTCTGGACAAACATATTACTTTGATGCAAGTGGCTATATGGTAACAGGTTGGAAACAGATTAAATCTAACTGGTATTTCTTTAATGCTTCTGGTGCAATGTTAAAATCTTCTTGGCAAGGAAATTACTATTTAGGATCTGATGGTGTAATGCTTACAAATACCTTTACTCCAGATGGATATTATGTCGGTGCAGATGGTGTTTATGTAAGAAATCAGAAGATTACTGCAGAAGATAAAGACTATTATTTGAATGCAGATGGTAAAGTAGCTAAGAATCAATGGTCTGGTGATTATTATCTAGATAGTAATGGAAATCCATATATCAATAGATGGGCAGGCAACTACTGGTGTGGTGAAGATGGTAAGTATGTTAAAAACGCATGGGTAGACAACAACAAATATTATGTAGGATCAAATGGCGTTTATGTCACAAACCAATGGGTTGGCGATTATTATTTGAATGGTGCTGGTTTAGTTACTAAAAACGCATGGGTAGGAAGCTACTGGTGTGGTGAAGATGGTAAGTATGTGAAGTCTAGTTGGGTAGACAATAATAAATACTATGTAGGTGCTAATGGCATTTATGTCACAAACCAATGGGTAGGTGATTACTATTTGAATGGTGCTGGCCTAGTTACTAAAAACGCATGGGTAGGAAACTACTGGTGTGGTAGTGATGGAAAATATGTTAAATCAGCATGGGTAGATAACAATCGTTATTATGTAAATGAAAATGGTGTATATGTAGCAGGCGCTTGGCAACAAGATAGTAAAGGTTGGAAGTATCATGCAGGAAGTGTATATGCAAAAGATATTACATTAAATATTAATGGTACATCTTATACATTTGATAGTAATGGTTATATGAAATAAAAAATGAGATGGACTTAGGCGATGTTAGGGTTGTCTAAGTCCATTTTTTACATATATTTGAAAATTTTTACATAAAAAGTATTATTTGTTAATGAAATTGTTGGTTAGTAGGTGTAAACTAAAGCTATAAAACACTTCATGTAAAAGGCTTACATTTATAGCTTTTGGTTATAAAAGTGCTAATTATATGGGTGTAACATTATGGAGGGAAAAGGAATGAACAAGAAGGATTTAAAAGCTGCATTGTTGGCTTCTGCTCTTGGTGGTGCTGCTTTTGTGGCTCCTGTTATGGCAGAAGAAAATTCACAAGATCCAGTGGATGTGAATGATCAAACAACACAAACAGTAACTGCAGATGAAAGTACAGTAAATGATCAAACAACTAATACTGAATCTGCAGAAACAAACACAGTCAAAGATGGCTGGGGCGATGATGGCTATTATTATGAGAATGGTCAAATGGTTGTATCTCAATTTAAGACGATTGATGGTAAAACGTATTATTTCCAAGGTGATGGTTCATTATGTCGTGATGGAGTTTTTGATTTAGATTCAAATCAATATTATTTTGATGCGAATGGTGTAATGCAGACTAATTTTGAATATCATCACCGATATTTTGGTGATGATGGTAAAGCTGTTACGAATCAATGGGTTCAATTTAGGGATATTATAATGATGACGGAGCTTATTATGTAGGATATTTCTATTTTATTGATGATGATGATGAACTTTATGCTTTTGATGAAGATGGATATGCATTTACTGGATGGCATGATCTTTATGATAGTTGGTATTATTTCTCAGAAAAAGGTATGCGTTTAAAAAATCAATGGGTTGATGGGGATCAATATTATGTTGATTCAAATGGTGTAATGCTAACAAATACATGGATTGATAATTCAAATTATGTAGGTGCAGATGGTAAAAAGACTGTCAATGCTTGGGAACAAGTCAATGGTAAATGGAAATATAAACTAGGTGATGGTACTTATGTAACTAACAGATTAATTTTGGATCAAGGTAAGTATTATGCGGTTGATTCTGATGGATATATGGTTGTAGATAATACGGTTTATGTTAGTAACTATTATGCAGTAGGTGATGGTGTATATGGAACTGTTCGTGCTGGTAAAGATGGAGTTTTAGTTAAAGGATGGTATACAAATTCTAGTAAAACTACATATTATTTTGGTGATAATTATTTTGCGTATGGAACAGGTTTATATACAATTGAAGGCAAACAATATTATTTTCAATATGAAAGTTTAGTTAAATCAAGAAGTTTTGTATATGATGGTAAAGTATATATTGCGGATGCGAATGGTGTTGTAACTTTAATTGATACTACAGGGCAGACAAAATGGGTTGAATTAAATGGTGCTTGGTATTATTTAAAAGATGGTGTTGCATTAACAAATACACTTGAAGAAATTGATGGATCTTATTATTACTTTAATGATGAAGGTGTAATGGTTTCTTCACAAATATTTGAATACGATAACCACAAGTATTATGCGGATAGTAATGGTGTTGTTGCCATGAAGAAAAACACTTGGGCACAAACAGATAATGGAGAAACAATTTATTATAAAGAAGATGGTGGCCTTGTATATGATACTACTTTTACCATTGATAATAAGTTGTACAAGTTCTCATATCAAGGTTATTTAGAACGTGGTACAGTTTCTGTGTATGATCGAGATGGAACTAAATATTATCTTACAGATGAATCTGGTGTGATTAATCAAGCAGCAGGTTGGAAGGAATATAGATTTCATTGGTATTATGCCAAAGAAGGTGGCGCATTATATACAAATGAATTGACAATCATTGGTGGTAAATCATATTACTTTAATTATTCTGGTGAAATGGTAGTCAATTCAGCCCAATATGTGGGAGATGGATTGTATTATTTTGATACAAATGGTGAATTGGTTGATAGTGTAGATAGTTTTACAGGTACAAAAGAATTTCATGGACTTATTTATTTGAATAAAGATGGCGATCGATACTATACAGGTGAGTATGGAGGTCGATATTATTCAAGTGGTGTTTTGCAACAAAGTTGTATTGTTGAGGATAAATACTATATAGATTTTAATGGAAAGATTGCAAAGGGTTGGATCAAAGATGGTAATACTTATTACTATGGAGATCATACCACTGGAGTTTTGGCAAAAAATAAATGGCTACAAATTAATGGTACATGGTACTATTTTAACTATTTCACAATGGCTACAGGTTATTGTTATACAGTTGATGGATTGTATCAATTTTCAGAAAGTGGAGCCATGATTGGAAAGGCAAAACCTGATACATGGTATAGAGATTCATATACAAATTTATGGAAATATATACAATCAGATGGAACTGTATTTGATGGACCTAAATTAGTTGTGAATGGAACTACATATTATTTCGCAATGTTAGGTAAAGGTGGTGCTATGGGCTTTGATGGACTAGCTGAAAACTGCGTTTGGTATGATAATGAAACAGGTATACTTTATTGGACAAACGCAACTGGTACTGGTTTTGATACAAAAGATGGCTGGAAGAAAAGTGTAGATGGCGAACTTGGTTATGTTGAAAATGGAAAAGTAGTTACTGGATTCAAGATGATCGATGGTAAAGGATACTATTTCTGGAACAATGGATATTTAGCTAAGGGTGTAACAAACTATAAAGGAAAAGCATATGTGATTGATGAGAATGGTAATTTAGTGGATTATCAAGAAGGCTGGAATACATTGGGTAATGAGTCATTCTATATCAAAAATGGTGTAGCTTTAATGGATACTTTCGTTGACGGTAATTTTATTGGTGGAAATGGTTTAACATATACAGGTATCTATTATGGTTCAAATTCAAATAATGTGGCTTTAGTTCATGGTAAATTAGCTAAAAATCAATGGATTGAATCAAATAATTCTAAATGTTATGTGGATGAAAAGGGTCACATGTTAAGAAATCAATGGATTGACAATCACTATGTGGATCGCTATGGATACATGGTTAAAGATACATGGATTGGAGAACGTTATGTAGATGCGAATGGTGAATATAAACCAAATGGATCAACTTCTCAAGAAACAAAAGCTGAGTGGAAACAATTAAATGGTAAATGGTGGTATCAACATAAGGATGGTACTTGTACTAAAAATGATTTTGAAACAATTTCAGGACAAACATATTACTTTGATGGAAATGGTTATATGGTAACTGGATGGAAGGAAATCAATAATAAACTATATTTCTTCAACGCTAGTGGTGTAATGGCTAAAAATGTATGGCAAGGAGCTTACTATTTAGGATCTGATGGTGTAATGCTTACAAATGCATTTACTCCAGATGGATACTATGTAGGTAGTGATGGTGCATATGTAAGAAACCAAAAGGTTACTGTAGATGGTAAAACGTATTATTTGAATGCAGATGGTAAAGTAGCTAAGAATCAATGGTCAGGTGATTACTATTTAGATGGAAATGGTAATGTTGTTAAAAACCGTTGGGTAGGAAACTACTGGTGCGGAGAAGATGGTAAGTATGTTAAATCTAGTTGGGTAGACAATCATAAATATTATGTTGGATCAAATGGTATTTATGTCACAAACCAATGGGTAGGCGATTACTATTTGAATGGTGCAGGACTTGTTACTAAGAATGCATGGGTAGGAAGCTACTGGTGTGGTGAAGATGGTAAGTATGTTAAATCTAGTTGGGTAGACAATAATAAATATTATGTAGGTTCAAATGGTGTTTATGTCACAAACCAATGGGTAGGCGATTACTATTTGAATGGTGCTGGACTCGTTACTAAGAATGCATGGGTAGGTGACTACTGGTGTGGTAGTGATGGCAAGTATGTTAAAAATGCATGGGTAGGAAGCTACTGGTGTGGTGAAGATGGTAAGTATGTTAAATCAAGTTGGGTTGACAACAATAAATATTATGTTGGATCAAATGGTATTTATGTCACAAACCAATGGGTAGGCGATTACTATTTGAATGGTGCAGGACTTGTCACTAAGAATGCATGGGTAGGAAGCTACTGGTGTGGTGAAGATGGTAAGTATGTTAAATCTAGTTGGGTAGACAATGGTAAATATTATGTAGGTTCAAATGGTGTTTATGTCACAAACCAATGGGTAAGTGATTACTATTTGAATGGTGCAGGACTTGTTACTAAGAATGCATGGGTAGGAAACTACTGGTGTGGTAGTGATGGTAAATATGTAAAATCAGCTTGGGTAGATAACAATCGTTATTATGTAAATGAAAATGGTGTATATGTAGCAGGTGCATGGGAACAAGACAGTAAAGGTTGGAAGTATCATGCAGGAAATGTATATGCGAAGTCTATTATATTAAATAGGCGCAATAAATTTGGATGGGGTTAGGTGAATTTGCTCTCCAAGAATTTAAGGGGTGGCATATACCCCAAAACGGT
>ENA-OQIE01001316-OQIE01001316.1-human-gut-metagenome-genome-assembly--contig:-NODE-1316-length-11621-cov-13.028673_pt1 | contig 11621 bp, 9 predicted proteins | sample MGYA00242569_ERZ504731 | MGnify/ENA primary metagenome ERZ504731 (study PRJEB26092, sample SAMD00036208) | human gut metagenome | host: Homo sapiens | study: EMG produced TPA metagenomics assembly of...
GCAAAATCCTGGGCAACTTTTTGTTGCTCAGGCACTTATAAATAATGTTAAACTATAGTGTTGCGGAATTAAGGGTATTGAAGAAGTTGACAGCAGCATAGTATATTCAAAAAAAATAATTCCTTATTTAAAATATTTGAATAACAATGAACATATTGCAGAAATATTGACAAATATAAGTATAAGTTTCATCAACAAAAACATGTATGACGAAGCTATCCTTTATGCGAAAAAGTCTTTGGAAATTAAGCCAAATGCGCACGCATATTATATCATAGGCTCAATTTATTTTGAAAGAGGAGAGAACCGGAAGGCATGGCAACTGCTGAACGACGCACTAAACACTAACGAACTTGAACTTAAGGCAGAAGTGCTGTTATGGATGGCTGACCTTAAAAAAGAAGAGGGAAAATATAAAGAGGCGTCTGAACTTGAAGAAAGGGCTTTGGCCACAAAAGACAGCATAAAGACTAAGCAGCAGACAGAACACATGCTCAGTCTGCAAAACAATGCCGAAAGAAAGGCGGCTGATGAGCAAGCCCAAAACAGACTCGTGATTGCCATATCAGCCGTAATGGTTGTGGCTGCGGCTGTAATGATATCCATGCTTGCATATAACCGCAGAAGAAGAAATGCGACAAAACGAGAAATTGAAGACATAAGCAGAACGACGGAACAATACAGACAGAAGATAAGCGAACTCGACAAGGAGAAAGACAAGAACGAAAAGGAAATAGAGAAACTGAACAAGAAAATTGAGAGTCTGAAAGAAAGGAGAATGACTATTCTCGGCCACGGACGCATGCTTTACGATGAACTGGAAAAAGGAGGTAAGACCATAACATGGAAAAAGGACGACTATGAGGCCGTGATTGAATATTACAGGACTATAGACCCTAAAACCATAGAAAGTATAGAGCGTAACTACAAAAAGCTGACTCCGTATAACATTTTCCTGCTGATAATGATTAACAAAGGCAAAACCAACGACGAAATTATGCTAACCACCGGCATATCATACAGCGCACTGAGAACAATGAAACACAGAATAAATAAAGTGAAGAACGAAGAGTGAAGAACAAAGAAACAGTGTTCGACGTTAGTCAATTCAAATGCATAGTAATTGCCAATAAAATCTATACGGCAAAGCTATTGAATTCTTCGTTCTTCACTCTTAGTTCTTCACTTAAACCCTTCTATCTCACGCAGTTTTTTTACGGCTTCTCCAACGGTATTAATACCCGTAACCATCATCATGCGCTTGCCGGCCACTTCCTTCAGATTGCATGTTCGCGGATTATGACCGATATAGTTTAAGACTGTGTCGAACACGTTGCTACGGTAATATGCGCTCATGGGGTTGCTCACAAACTGCATGCGCATCTGCCCCTGACGCAAGATGATCTTCTCACAGCCAAGACGCTTGCCTATACGGCGCAGCGGAACAACATGCATAAGTTCTTCGCCCTCGTGAGGCACAGGACCAAAACGGTCGACAAGACGAGAACGGTAAGCGTCGAGGTCGGCATCAGTCTGAATGTTGTCAAGTTCACGGTAAAGGAGCATACGCTCGCTGCTGCTAGGCACATACTGGTCGGGCAGATACATCTCGAGGTCGCTCTCAATGGCGCAGTCCTCAACAAAGTCGTCGCCCGTAAATGTCTTGCCCTCGGCCATCTCGTCCTCATACATATCGCTGAACTCATCGTTCTTCAGCTCGGTTACGGCCTGATTCAATATCTTCTGATAAGTCTCATACCCAAGGTCTTCCATAAATCCGCTCTGCTCGGCTCCAAGCAGATTGCCGGCTCCGCGGATGTCGAGGTCCTGCATAGACAGGTTAAATCCGCTGCCAAGTTCAGAGAACGTCTCGAGAGCCTCAAGTCGGCGACGGGCCTCCTGCGTAAGCACCGACTTAGGCGGAGCAAGCAGATAACAGAATGCCTTGCGGTTGCCACGGCCGACACGGCCTCGCATCTGATGAAGGTCAGACAGTCCGAAGCGGTGAGCATCGTTGATAATTATGGTGTTGGCGTTGCTTATGTCTATTCCATTCTCAACGATGGTGGTAGACAGCAGCACGTCGTATTCATAGTTCATGAAGTCCATGATGATCTTCTCGAGTTCCTCGGGCTTCATCTGTCCGTGACCGATGGCCACACGCGCGTCTGGCACATACTTACGTATCATGGCGGCAAGCTCAGGCAGATTGCTTATGCGGTCGTTAACGAAATACACCTGTCCGTTGCGGCTCATCTCAAAGTTTATTGCATCAGCTATCACTTCCTTGTCAAAGGTGTGCAGCTCGGTGCATATAGGATAGCGGTTGGGTGGCGGAGTCTGCATTATACTCATGTCGCGCGCACCCATCAGCGAGAACTGCAGCGTGCGCGGTATCGGCGTTGCCGACATGGTCAGCGTGTCTACGTTCACTTTCATCTTGCGCAGCTTCTCCTTTGTTGCCACACCAAACTTCTGCTCCTCGTCTATTATGAGCAGTCCTAGGTCTTTAAACTTCACGCTCTTGCCTATCAGCTTGTGCGTGCCGACAATGATGTCAATCTTGCCGTCGGCAAGGTCAGCCAGCACCTCACGGGTCTTCTTTGCGCTGCGTGCGCGCGACAGATAATCAACACGCACTGGAAAATCCTTCAGTCGCTTTGAGAACGTCTGATAGTGCTGATAAGCCAAAACAGTTGTAGGCACAAGCACAGCCACCTGCTTAGAGTCGCACGCAGCCTTGAAAGCCGCACGCACAGCCACCTCGGTCTTGCCAAAGCCTACATCACCGCAAACAAGCCTGTCCATAGGCCTGCGGCTCTCCATGTCGGCCTTAACATCGTTAGTGGCCTTCAGCTGGTCGGGCGTATCCTCATATATAAAACTGGCTTCAAGCTCATGCTGCATAAACGAGTCGGCACTGAAGGCATAGCCCTGTTCGTGTCGGCGCGCCGCATATAGCTTTATAAGGTCGCGCGCAATGTCCTTTATCTTCTTCTTGGTGCGCTCCTTCAGCCTGTCCCATGCCCCAGTGCCGAGTGTGCTCAGGCGTGGTGGAGTTTCGCTGTCGCGGCGCTTATATTTTGATATCTTGTAGAGCGAGTGAATGCTCACGTCCACCTTGTCGTTGTTCTGATAAATGATGCGTATCACCTCCTGATAACTGTTGCCTGCCGGCACACGCACCAGTCCGGCAAAGCGCCCGATGCCGAAATCCACATGCACGATATAGTCGCCCGGCTCCATCTCCTGCAACTCTTTCATGGTGAGCGCCATCTTGCCGCTGCGTGCGGCGTCAGAGCGCAGACTGTATTTGTGGAAGCGGTCGAATATCTGATGGTCGGTAAAGAAACATGCCGGCATACTGTTGTCGGCAAATCCTTCATGCAGAGTCTTGTCAACAGGCAAGAACTCTATCCTTCCGGCTTTGCCTTCGTCTGCCAGCGTTGTGAAGATGTCTTTCAGGCGTTCGTTCTGCTTGGCGCTGTCGGCAAGGATATAGAGTTTATATCCCCGCAGCATATAGTCCTCAAGAGCCTTTGTCAGCAGGTCGAAGTTCTTATGGAACAGCGGCTGAGGCGTCATGTCAAACTTCAGCATTGCCGCCGGTGTGCCCGTCGGCTTGGTGCCCATCTCCATACGTCTGAAACCAGAAGCATCGGTCATAAAGCGTGCTCCGCTTATCAGCATGGAGTCAGCCCTAAGCTCCTTCATAACAGCCTGCTGCTCCATCTCGGTCAGTCCCTCGAGACGTTCTTTCTTAGCCTGCTGCGAAAAGCCGTCATGATAGGTGCGGTCTATAACGTCGCGCACATACAGAATGTCTTTAGCCACAATGATGGTGTCTTCAGGCAGAAAGCGCATGAACGACACTTTCTCGTCGGTCAGCGTTGCCAGCTCGGGCACTATCTCTATGCGCTCGCGCTTGTCGCGCGACAACTGACTCTGCACTTCAAAGGTGCGTATAGAGTCTATTTCATCGCCGAAAAAGTCGATACGGAAAGGATATTCGCTGCTATAGGAGAACACGTCGAGAATGCTTCCGCGCAGGGCAAACTGGCCCGGCTCGTAAACATAGTCAACCTCTGTAAAGCCAAAGTCGCGCAGCGTTCTTTCCAGTTGTATAACGTCGTGCGTGTCGCCTGTGCGCAGCAGCAATGTGCGTTCGTCAAGTTTCTTGCGCGACACGACAAGCTCGCTCAACGCCTCAGAACATGTAACCACATAAAGAGGATGGCCCTCAAGCGGCGCCGACAAGCGGCTGAGCACCTCGGTGCGCAATATCTCGCTGGCCGGATCGCGCTGTCCGTACTTCACCTGACGCCGATAAGATGATGGAAAGAACAACACGTCTGTGTTGCCCATTATCTGTGTAAGGTCGTGATAAAAATAGCCGGCCTCCTCGGCATCGTTAAGAACAAAAAGACACATAGGACTGACACGGCGTGCGGCCGACGCAAACATCATTGGAGCGGCCGACGCAACAAGTCCCTGCAGGAAAACGGTCGGAACTGACTTGTCTTCCAGCAACCTGACCAGTGCCGCAACCTGCGGCGACTTGGCATATAAATCAGAAATTTCCTGTATATTCATCGCGAATTCGCTGACAAAGATACAACATTAAAACGAAACGTGAATACAAATCGCAAGAAGAATGCAAAAGAACAATTCATAATTAGCTGCGCTGAACTGCGTTTCATAATTTAATTAAAACAAACCATGTTTCTTAGCTCTTCATCCTTAATAAAAAAGTTTCCGCCATGTCAGAGATTCATCACCTCATTTCATGGCGGAAAATATTGTGAAACGTGGTTCGACGTAGCCAATTATGAATCACCATCGTATCTTCCGGCCATCCTGCGTATCACTTCTGCAACTTTTTTACGGAAACTTTCGGGCGATACCACCTCTACATCCGAGCCGCGCGACAATATCTCCTGTATCAGGTCGCACGTAGGGCGCATATAATACTCAAACACCGAGTAACCTTCGGCAGTCTCAACTTCCTGCTGCGAATGATGCAAAGGTTGAGAGCGCATATACGACGCATGCATTCCATACACCTTCAGACGGATTTTTACCGGATTGTCGTCACTTATAACTATGCCGAAGCTGTCTTCAAAAAACTTCTCCGGGTTAAAGTCCTTGGGATAGACAAACTCCTTGTCGGTGATGTGCATATCTATTATATGGTCTAACGCAAATGTGCGTATAGAACCACATTCGACACACAGCCCCACTGCATACCAATGCTGCTTGAACAACTTTACGCAATAAGGTCTAAAAGTATAACATCCTGTCTCTTCACACCAGTTACATCTATATTCAAACTGTGCCTCATGTCCGTCGCGCATGGCTTCAAGAATCTTTTCGAGATACACTTTGTCCGAAGGCATATATTCAAACAAGATGCGCTTGTTGAGGTTATACCCGTCTACAAGCAGATTATTGACCGAAAAGGTGTTCAGCAGCCAGTTTCGCAACCCGTTGTTTTCCAGGTCGTCTACATTCTCGATGTAATAATAGTAGCCTCCTTTTCTATTGCATTCAATGTTTATGTCGAAAATCTGTTCTATGGCCGCACGCCAGTTGTGGAATGTCCTTAAAGGTATGTCCTGCCCGTCGCTCAGGCTCGACCTGAGCCACCGCTCATTGATTTCCTCAAACGTTATTTTTCGCGAGCGGTAAATTACATCAACAAGCCATATATACTTGTCGAATAGGTCTTTTGTCATAATTAATTGTCTATTTATTTTTTGGTTCTAATATCAATACACAACCGACATCAGCCGTAACAATAACGGCTGACACCGGCAACACAGCATCAACAACAGCCAGCTATTTATTATTTATACGCCAAGCTACAAGCCGCAACGTACAAAAAAATGTAAACCGCAACATGCCCGTGCCCACAACCATGCAGACAATACTGCAGCCTGTGTACGCCAAACATGCTTATTCATAAGAAACAAAAACCCACAGCCCACCCATTTCTTTCGATTGCAAACAATATCTTACCCCAAAACAAAACCTATCGCTTCTTCTAAGCATAAGCTTATCATTATGCAAATAACAAAGCCCCGCAACATACGGATATAATCACAGAAACTGCCTCAACGGCATCATTATCCTGCCAATATTGTCTGAAATCAAGAAATTACACCATGACATCACCTAACCAAAAGTCCAATTAAGTCTTATATTTCCTAAAAAATATTTTCTTAATGCTGACTCATTTTTTATACATGTGTTTGAAAGTATCATACGAAGTTATTTAATTTTTGTGCAAAAATAAATGCCACTTATGCCAAACCGCAGCATAAGCAGCAAAAATTTTTCGATGAATTATATGTTTTTAATCCATGTCAAGTGAGAAATTCAGGCTGTACCCATACTGTATACACTACACAGCCTGTCTGTATAGGCATGAAAACCGTCTCATACGCCTACTGCCTCATTCCTCATAATAATATTTGCCGTTGCGCAGACAGTCGCAGAAGATTATCTTGTTGTCATTATATCCGCAGCGCTCCGTAATGTCGTCAACGCGGTTGTGGCCAACGATCTGCGTATATCCATGCAGCGGGTCGGTCAGTTCGCTTATGTCTGCCCAGAATATTCCTCCGATTTTGCCTATGCGTCCTCCCCTGGCATGCCCAAGGCGCAACATGGCGTTAAACTGGACTGACTCGGGATTATTCAGCTGATGCGCTATAGGCTGAGTAAGGTCGCCCTTAAAGTCGTCTACAAACCAACTGTGCTGTATGCCGGCATGCGTAAATATCCGGTTGCCCTGCTGATAGGCATACTGAAACAGCTCTATGTTGGCGTTGAACATAGCCTCGGCAAACCTCTCTATCTGAAAGTCGTAGCGCGAGCCGGGCAGAGCCCTGTCGCAGAAATAATGCAGGTCATGGTTGCCAAGAAGCAGCACCACGTCGTCCATGCGCCGCTTCTTAAGTTCTATGATGTCACGCAGGTTGTCCAGCTGTTGCCTGCGCGTAATGTATTCATACGGATCAAGATAGTCACCCAGAAACACGATTGTGCAGTCTTCGTGCTCATCAACTATGCTTCTCCATTTTTCAAGACCGTGAACATCTCCTATGGCTACAATAGGTTTCATTTTTCTTCTTTGTTTAGCAATTACACACTCGACTTGTTTTCTTACTCCGTCTTTTATTCATTCTCAGTATATGTGCCACAACATTGCAGTATCACAATATCTCTCTTGCAATCCATGCACAGGCCTCGGCATCAGCAAGAGCATTGTGGTGCATCGTTAGGTCGTAGCCGCAAAGGGCAGCAACAGTATGCAGCTGATGATTCTCTGCACAGGGAAAAGCCCTGCGGGCAGCGGCAAGGGTATCGTAAAAGCAGTAGTCGGGATAATCCATCTGATAAACCTTGAACGCGGCTTTAAGGCAGCCCTCGTCAAAGCCTTTGTTATGAGCCACCAGCGGCAGCCCCTCAATGAGCGGCTCCACCTGCTTCCACACCTCGCTGAACACCGGTGCCTCCTCGGTATCTTCGCGCGTCAGGCCATGCACTCTGCTGCACCAATAAGTGTAATAGTTTGGCTCGGGCTGTATAAGCGAGTAGAACGTGTCGGCAATCTCACCGTCACGCACAACCACCACGCCCACGCTGCACACCGAACTGCGCTCGCCGTTGGCCGTCTCAAAATCTATAGCCGCAAAATCTTTCATCTACACAATACTTGTTTCTGCCGCAAATTTAGCAAATTCTACACTTAAAACGTAAGCTATTTAGTTTTTTAACTCATACAGTTGTAAAGATTTATTTTCTTGTTTCCGGTTTAGCTGTTAATTCTATGCGTTATATCATCGCCCCGTCGTCATCATCCGCCGCCCCATATTCAGGGCCGGTCTCTGCCGCCATCATGCCGCAGTCGTCTTCCGGCAGAGAGTATCTCACGGTGCGGTCGCCCAGATATATATGGTTCAATGTGTATTCGAGCGACGTCAGCGTCTGTTCACGCCTGTCTGTCTTCAGCTCACACTCCCACACCGTCATGCAGTGCCATCCCATGGCGGCCAGCTCCTGCTGCACCCTTTTGTCGCGCTGCCTGTTGCGGTTTATCTTGGCTGCCCAGAAGTCAACGTTGCTCTTTGGCATCTTGAAATACTTGCACCCTTCATGTCCATGCCAGAAGCAGCCGTTCACAAAAATGCACGTGCGATACTTGCGCAGCACTATGTCTGGATGTCCCGGCAGGCGCGGATGATTCAGCCTGTATCTGAATCCGCGTGAAAACAGATACTTCCTGACTATCATCTCCGGCTTTGTGTTTGCCGAATGTATGGCGGCCATGTTTTTGTGCCGCTGCTCCTTAGTACATCTGTCCATCCCCCGCCCTTTTTCGTCAACTGCATGCTGCCGTTTTTGTCCGGCATAATGCCGTAAGCCTTTCAGCACGCCGTTATGACATGTACGGGTTTTCCGCCCTTACTTGTCTAACTGCAAAGATAATATTTTTTTATTCTTCATCAAAAACATTCGTACTTATTTTCTGACGGCAATAAAACAAAACTGCCACAAATGTTCTCATCCATATAAGCCTGCATAAAAAGCATCATAGAAATTAACGGCAAAAAACTGAAAGTAAAACGCATATCCTTCATTAAGAAACAATCAGAGAAAGAATCTCCATAAAGAAAACTGTAAGCAAAACAACGAGTATATGTTTCAAATCATTAACCTATCGTTTACGGTCTAAAAACAGGCCACTTTTGATGCAGAAACGGCACAGTTTTTATTGGCAAACAGGCCGGTATTTATGGCTGTCAGCATTCCTGCCTGTACATTTATGCCGCTGATACGTTTTTCTTATGCCGAGTTTAGGTTTACATTAAAGCCAAATCGTTATAAGAATCCGGTCTGTATTTTTGTTTTATATCGAGCGGTTCTTCGTCAATTTTTTTTTGCAGACACTTTTATAATTGGCTAACGCCGAACAGCGTTTCATAATTAGCTGCACTGAAAACGAAGTTCGACGTTAGTCAAGTCAATGTTTTACTACAAGAAATAGGAAGTAATCGGATTAAATAAATCCTGATATTCATTTCCGGCCGATTTTTCGCTGTGCTCAACAACTCGTGCAAATCAGCCGGCACATTAGCCTTCTTGATTCTTTTCGCACGCACTACGTTAGCATTTGGATTTTTCATTCTTCACTCTTAACTCTTCACTTCCGTCAGGCGTTTTTCACTTTTAATTTTTAATTAGCTAGCGCTGAACTTCGTTTGCCCTTAGCGCCTTGCGCCAATAGAAACAACATAACGGGCTGAAAACATTAATGCACAAAATTGATAAAACTATGTACGGCATAATTACCGATTTCAGTTTAACACCTTGAATTGCTCATTCTCCTTTTTCGCCACATCCGAGAAGAAGGTTATGACATGCGGATAGAAGCGCTCAAAGTTGCCATATTTATGCTGTTTCTTCTCATATTTTCTCAGCAGACTCACCAGTTCAGGCATCCATCTGAAGTTGCGCTGAATCTGCTCCGACAACTCCTGTTTCACTTCTTCCGGTTTATAATCATTGTCCAACATATAACAGATTACGGCTGCGCGCACCAGCGATTCGTTTATCATTGTCTTCCAGTTGCCGTATGCCTGCTTCGCCATTGCCCATTTAGACAGCTCAAATATGCCTGTTGCCGCCTGTTCCATATCTTTCACATGGCTGGGATATCGTTTTTCATCAAGCAGATAATTTACGAAGGAATGGTTAAATTCATGCACAAGCGTAGGCAGATAATCCTTGCTGTACATTGGCCTGTCGTCCTTGTCAACATAATAGCCCACAACGGCAAACACTTCTTTCTTGTTGCCTCTTACGTGTCTGTTAACTCCATAGTTTCCACCGCCGTTACAAAAGCCAATAATCACAGAAAATATTTCCTGCGGCTCTTTACCATAAAAGGCAGAATACCAACTTGTGTCAAGATACTTTATCACATTCTCACGATAAGCCTCAAGTCCTTTTTCATACAGGGCTTTATGTGCATTGAAAAAGTCGTTGAACCTTGAATCTTTATAAAAGTTGCCGAGCTGTGTCAAAAACTCCGTCTTGTCCACCTTACCCCATCTCTTTTCCAGCGTCGGCACTTCTTCGTCTATCAGCGAGAACGTGCCGCTCAGGTTATTAAGATGTATCGCCATAGACATCACGGCATCAAAAGATATGCCGTACTTGTTTCTGAGTTCTTTCATATACTGCACAGCCGGATGCTTCGTTTGACTCTTAAAATGTTCATCCATGTCTTTTATATATTGCCCTGCCATGTCCATGTTATATTCAGGATATCCGGCCATACGTGCCAATATACTCATCAGTTCAACATTCTCATTCACCTCAGGTTCTATTGTCTGAGCCTTCGTGTCCAGCGCGTAAACGCAGAAAAGCAAAATACATAATATTATTGTTCTCATAATTTTAGATAATTATTTATGCCGTTATCGTACCATTCATCATACATACCCCCTTTCAGGTGTTTTCAATAAATTTGTCAAGTTATTTTTTGAACAGCTCCAGATGACATTTCCACGTACAGTTATTTGTATTTACAGGCAAAAATAATTTAATATAACCATAACGGCAAGAAAATAGACTTTTATTGTAATTAATTTATTATTTTGTCAATAACATTCTCTGTAACTACAGATAAAGTATTCATACTTAAAAGATACCGGAAATAAAGAACGAATTAAGAAGCACGCCAACTTTAACAAGGTGATAAAAAATAAAATCAAACATAAAAACTATACCTTATGTAAACTAAAGTTATTCATTTTTTCAGAAACAAATCATAGTATTTAACACAAAAACTAGAATCATGATTAAATACTTTCATTTTGTCTTACAATTCATAATGCATCATTTTTTAATACGATCTTATTTAATTTCTAATTTGGCTACAAAATCATATATTTTATGTACATTTGCAGTCATCATAAAAAACATATTTTTATATGAATCTTATACGTCTCAGACAAATAAATTAAAATAACATGAAAAGATTTTACGTTAAATATATTTTTCTGATTGTATTACTTATATTACCTCTTTATGCTAAAGGACAAAATTATAATTTTATGCCTATTGATAAAGAATTTGACTCCATTGCAAGTAAATTATGTCGCATGGATTTTGAAAACAATCGTGTTAAAATAGAAATAAAAGACCTTGACAAACTATATAAAATTGCAGAGGAAAAAGGGAACAAACAATTAAAAGCCCGAGCTTTATTTTGGAAAGCCAGGACTATACAGATGAATGCATCGGCCCAACAATGCATACCTTTATTAGAGCAAGCAAAAAAGCTTTGTTCAATCAACTATGACTACGACATGGCATGCATTAATTACCAATTGGCAGGAAACTATGAACGCTACGGAAGATATCTAGAAGCATATAACCTGCTAAAATCAACCATACCTGTTTTTCAAAAATACGAAGATCATTACTTTCTCGGTAATGTATATTTACTTTTTGTACAATTATATTTAGATATTCCTTAATTCCGCAACACTATAGTTTAACATTATTTATAAGTGCCTGAGCAACAAAAAGTTGCCCAGGATTTTGCC
>ENA-OQIE01001323-OQIE01001323.1-human-gut-metagenome-genome-assembly--contig:-NODE-1323-length-11560-cov-4.757380_pt1 | contig 11560 bp, 10 predicted proteins | sample MGYA00242569_ERZ504731 | MGnify/ENA primary metagenome ERZ504731 (study PRJEB26092, sample SAMD00036208) | human gut metagenome | host: Homo sapiens | study: EMG produced TPA metagenomics assembly of...
TTACGATTGCAGAGAAGGGGGGGGGTGGCAGTTTCTCCATAGAATCTCCCGCCACTGGTGAGAGTTATTAAAATTATGATAAACGATAATTTACAGCAGCAAGCGTTCGCAGCGTTTGATAACCTCGTAGCTAACGCTGAAAACACTGATTGCAATGTGTCTGACTATGCTTTTCTTAACCCAAAACGGGCACTGGCAAAAAATCAAATGGCAAGAAGCATCGACATGAGTCGTTTATCGACAAGTAGAGCTTTTCCATCTGGCTGGGAAATGAAACCGTTTGCCGGAGGAATGCGGTTCACGAATGGAGATACCCTTTTAGCTCGCATTACCCCCTGTCTTGAAAACGGCAAAACTGCTTTCATTGATTTTCTTGATGATGGCGAGGTCGCTTTTGGATCAACGGAGTACATTGTACTCGCACCTAAAAATGACACACCGCCTGAAATGCTGTATTGTTTGGCTCGCAATCCTGCATTCATTGATTACGCAGTCAAAAATATGAACGGTAGCAGCGGGAGACAACGTGTTTCTGCCGAAACAGTAGGTCAATATCGACTTCCCCTGTTTGACAAACACAGTCTGTCGATATTTAGGGAAGTTGTTTCGCCGATGTTTTTGAAAATGCGATACAATTCCCTTGAAAATATGAGACTGGCTGAGTTGCGTGATGAGTTATTGCCAAAACTCATGTCCGGCGAGATTGGTGTCTCCAATATCCGGCTTTAAGCCGCTAAATTATCGTTTATCATAATTTTAATAACTCTCACCAGTGGCGGGAGATTCTATGGAGAAACTGCCACTGCCGTCGTTCTCTGAAATCGTAATAAGGAGATACGGCGATGAAAAATCAAATTATCAACGAGATACAGCGAAAAATGCTGCCGTATCTCAATAACGAACAGTTGCTACATTTGAAAGCAGTACTGGAAGTGTCATTTCAAGGTGTCATAATTGAAATGGGGGAAGAGCAGCCAAAGGCTGAGGAACAAGATTCGGCAGCAGCGTTCATTACGGCAAAGCGGATAGAAGGATGTTCCGAGAAAACACTGACCTATTATTCAAAAACTATTGCAGCGATGCTGAATGGCGTGGGAAAATCACCGCAGCAAATTACAACGGACGATTTGCGAAGGTATCTGACGGATTATCAAACACAGCGGCGGGCAAGCAAAGTTACAATTGACAATATCCGGCGTATTCTTTCCAGCTTCTTCTCGTGGCTGGAAGATGAAGATTTTATTATGAAAAGCCCCGTCCGCAGGATTCACAAAGTGAAAACCGCCAAAATCATCAAGGAAACATATTCGGATGAGGCATTGGAACTGATGCGTGACAACTGCTCGACAGTGCGAGATTTAGCAATTATTGATTTGTTGGCTTCTTCCGGAATGCGTGTCGGGGAATTGGTGACACTTAATCGGGAGGATATCAACTTTAATGAGCGTGAATGCGTGGTATTTGGTAAAGGCAACAAGGAACGATTGGTATACTTTGACGCACGGACGAAGATCCACCTTCAAAATTATCTGGATGAACGGTCAGACAGCAATCCAGCACTCTTTGTGACATTGAAAGAGCCGCATGAACGACTGATGATCGGCGGTGTGGAAACGATGCTTCGTGAATTGGGGCGGCGATTAAAGCTAAATAAAGTGCATCCACACAAATTCCGGCGGACATTGGCAACGTCAGCGATTGACAAGGGAATGCCGATTGAACAGGTGCAGCAGCTTTTAGGACACCAGAAAATCGACACAACGATGCACTATGCGATGGTAAAACAGCAAAATGTGAAATTGGCACACAGGAAATTTATTGGATGAGTGAGAGGATAAAATGAAAACCAGAGAAGTAAAATTGGGCGAAGTTGCCAATGTTAAAGGTGGAAAAAGAATTCCTAAAGGGATTGGATTGATTAACATTCCAAATGGACATCCGTATATTCGGGTACGAGACTTGAATAATAAACGACTACTCGAATTAGACAATTCGTATGAGTACGTGGACAACGAAACACAAAAGGTAATTTCAAAATATACAGTTAAGACGGGCGATGTGGTATTGTCTATTGTGGGTACGATTGGTCTTGTGGCTATTGTTGGTAGAACGTTAGATGGAGCAAATCTTACTGAAAACTGTGTTAAACTGTCATCTTTTCATGGTGTGAACCGGGACTTTTTGTATTATTATTTAAGGTCTGATTGTGGGCAACAAGAAATCAGATGTGGAACAGTAGGAGCTGTTCAAGCCAAGTTGCCAATCAAAAATATTCAAAATATAGCCATTAACCTTCCCGATTATACTACACAAGAAAGAATAGCCTCTCTACTTTTGTCCATAGATAGAAAGATAGAACTGAATCAAAAGATAAACGATAATTTAGAGCAGCAAGCCGCCGCATTGTTCTCAAGCCTCTATAATCGATCAAATACTGAGGTTAGATACACTGATTTAATACAAATACTCGGCGGTGGAACCCCCAAAACAGGCGAAACTGCGTATTGGAACGGTAATATTGCTTTCTTTACTCCAAAAGATGTTGGCACACCATACACATTTATCACAGAAAAGACTATTACAGAAGAGGGACTTTCACATTGCAATAGCCGACTATATCCTGTGAATACAGTTTTCGTTACGGCAAGAGGTACTGTTGGCAAAGTTGGTCTGTCCGGAGTTCCGATGGCTATGAATCAATCCTGTTATGCACTTGTCGGTAAGGAAACACATCAACTTCTTGTCTATTTTTACACCCTCAAAGCTGTTGATAGACTTAAGCATAAAGCAAGTGGAGCTGTATTTGATGCGATTACCACTAGAGATTTTGATTCAGAGCAAATCATGAAGCTATCTGATGATGATGCTAAAGCGTTTCTCTGTGTTGCAGAGCCAATGTTTCAGGAGATACTTAACAATAGCATCGAAAACTTGCGGCTTTCAACACTACGGGACTTCCTGTTGCCCAAGCTAATGTCTGGTGAGATTGACGTCTCTTCCGTTCAGCTCTAAGCTGCTAAATTATCGTTTATAAAAGAAATGAAGGAATAATATGGAAGATTCTGATAATGCTAAGACAAGAAATTCGAGGGAATGCGTTGTTACAAACCTTAATAGCTACCTGACCTACATTTCTGATATAAAGGAAACCATAAAGAAAGAGGAAGGCGCGGAAGTGAGCACAAAGCACTTTTTCTTCCGTGGACAGGCCAGCAACGAATGGAACGTCATGCCGGGAGTGTTCCGTGGTGGGATGCTGCCACATGAAGCAGAATTGATAAACGCTGCCTACACACGGAATCCTGACGACTTCCGAAAACTGACAACAGATTTTGAAAAGCTCGCAAAATTGCAACACTATGGGTTGCCAACAAGACTGTTGGATGTGACGGAAAACCCACTGGTGGCACTGTATTTTGCTTGCCAAAACAATCAAGAGAAAAAGATAACTGACGGGAAGACTACGTTATTGCCGCCGACCGATGGGAAAATCTATTATAAGCGCGATTACGGAAAAAGTTATAGTGACATAGAGATCAAAGTGTTGGCATATTTAGCGAGTCATGAAATTTCGGGCGATTATACATTAGAAAAGCTGCTCTCGGATTTGAACAAGTATGGAATTTATACAGATAAAGAGGTAAAAGAGTGCGAGGCAAGCGAGTATAAAAGCTTGCTTTCGATTATTCAAAGAAATTATTTTGTGATTTCCAACTTGAATAATGAAAGATTGGTACGGCAAAGCGGCTCTTTTCTGATTAGCGGGAAATATAATGTTCAGCTGAAAGGAAAAATCAGGCAGAGCATTGTTAAACGGGCATATAGTGATGTCCAAGATGAATTTGAACTTCAAAGTTTTAGAATACCAGCGGGAAGAAAAAGTGCAATTTTAGAAGAACTAAGTTTTTACAATATCAATGAAGGAACACTTTTCCCGGAACTTGAGCACCAGATGGCATATATTAAAAGCAATTATGCGAACATACAAAAGCCTATGGCCGATAGGTTTGTGAAAATAGAAGTTCCGGTAACAAGTATTAAAGAAGTGCGCAATTTGGATGTTTCAGACGATAAAGTGGACGAGATTATTCGAGAAGCATTGCATAATGCTGTGCATCCAGAAATTTTTGATGATTGTTACGTTGCAATTCAAAAGAATTTGATGCCGGATTGGTATCGTAAGGAAATTGGACTCAGTAAAGTTCGATTGGCACTAACGGATACATTGGATAATGGTACGCCGATGGGACGCGCGGTGGCAAAAAGAGCGGCACAGTCTATCGTTGAAAAGATTGTGAATGCCATTGCACAAAAATCGCATACAGCAACTTCGGATAATAGTTGAGGAGAAAAATCATGCTTTCATTTACCGAAGATACCTTTGAGCAAGCAGTCATAGAGCTATTTGAAAATATGGGTTATACCCACATTTACGCTCCTGATATGAACCGGACGGATTACAGCCGCCCGCTGCTGGACGATGTTTTGCGGGATTGTCTGGTGCGGCTGAATCGTAGCCTTCCGGCTGTGGCAATTGATGAAGCCATCCTGAAACTGAATGATTTTGATGCAGGAAGCCTATTGCAGAAGAATATTATTTTTATGGACTATCTGCAAAACGGTATTACGGTCAAATACGCAGTCAAGGGTGAAGAACGGTCTTCGGTAGTAAAGCTGATTGATTATGCAGATGCAGACAATAATGATTTCTATGTGGTAAACCAGTATACCTTCGTGGAAAATGGAAACAACCGCCGCCCGGATATTATTTTGTTTATCAATGGTTTGCCGTTGGTTTTGATGGAACTGAAAAGTCCTTCCAAGGACGAAGTGGGTGCAGAAAACGCATACAACCAGATTCGGAACTACATGAAGGACATTCCTTCGATGTTCTATTATAATGCAATTTGCGTAATCAGTGACCTTTCGAGCAACAAGGCGGGAACAATTACTTCTGGACTTGACCGTTTTATGGAATGGAAAACAAAAGACGGTGATTATGAAAACACTGCGTATGCGCAGTTTGATACCTTCTATGAAGGAATGTTCCAGAAAGAGCGGTTGCTGGACATCCTGAAAAACTTTATTCTGTTTTCCGGTGATGGGCAGAAGCCGATTAAAATTTTGGCTGGGTACCACCAGTATTTTGCAGTGCGAAAAGCTATCGAAAAGGCCAAGATTGCCACTAAAACGGATGGCAAGGGTGGTGTGTTCTGGCATACGCAGGGCAGCGGAAAATCACTGTCGATGGGATTCTATGCCCATTTGCTGCAAGAAGCTCTGGATAGCCCCACCATCGTTGTGATGACCGACCGCATCGACCTCGACGATCAGCTCTACACGCAGTTCGCCAAGTGCGCACCATTTTTGCGCCAGACACCGATACAGGCAACCAGCAAGGATAATCTAAGCAAGCTGCTGGATGGTCGAGAAGCAAACGGCATTATCTTCACCACGATGTTTAAGTTTGAGCGTGGCGAAAAGCCGCTGTCCGAACGGAGAAATATTGTGGTGATGGCTGATGAAGCCCACCGCGGACAGTATGGTTTTGATGAAAAAATAGTCATTAAAGAAAATGAACAGGGTGAAAAAGAAGCACATACGGTCATTGGTAATGCCCGTATTATTCATGACGCCCTGCCGAACGCAACCTACATAGGCTTTACAGGAACGCCGATTTCGGCAAAAGATAGAAATACGCGTGAAGTTTTTGGTGATTATATCGATATTTACGATATGACGCAGGCTGTGGAAGATGGAGCAACGCGTCCAGTTTACTATGAGAGCCGTGTTATCAAACTCCACCTCGACCAGAATACACTGGCCTTGATTGATGCGACCTACGATGCGCTGGAACAGCAATCGGACGCTGCAACGATTGAAAAAAGCAAAAAGATGCTGGGACAGATGGAAAGTGTGTTGGGAGCAGATTCTACCATTCAATCGCTGTGTGAAGATATTGTCACCCATTACGAAAAGTACCGCGCTAATCTTTTGACGGGCAAGGCGATGATCGTGGCGTATTCGCGCCCGATTGCGATGAAGATTTATCGAAAACTTCTGGAGCTGCGCCCGACATGGAACGAAAAAATCGGCGTAGTTATGACGGGTGGCAACAATGACCCGGAGGATTGGAAAGAAATCATCGGTACAAAATCTCACAAAGAAGAACTTGCTCGGAAATTCAAAGACAACGATGACCCGATGAAGATTGCCATTGTTGTGGATATGTGGCTGACAGGTTTTGATGTGCCTTCACTGGCTACGATGTATGTTTACAAGCCAATGCACGGATACAATCTGATTCAGGCCATCGCGCGTGTCAACCGCGTGTTTAAGGACAAAGAGGGCGGCTTGATTGTAGATTACGTTGGCATTGCATCTGCCCTCAAAGCCGCTATGAAGGAGTATACCAAGCGTGACCAGTCCCGATATGGCGATATGGACATTGCCAAAGTTGCTTATCCAAAGTTTCAGGAAAAGCTTCAGGTGTGCAAAGATTTGTTGCACGGCTTTGATTTCAGCGGATTTATTGGCGGTTCTCCGTTGATGATGGCAAAGCTGGTCACTGGCGGCGTAAACTTTGTTCTGGACGCAAAAGCACCCAAGCGCAAAGATCTGTTCCTGCGAGAAGCTCTGTTGCTGAAACAGTCGCATTCGCTGTGTTCCAGCATGACCACGGAGCGGGAGCGACATGAAGCGGCCTATATGGAAGCAGTCCGTTCTACGGTGGTGAAGATCACCTATGGTGGGAGTGACGGCAAGACACTTTCTTTGAAAGAAATCAATGCTCAAATCAATGAACTGCTGAAAGCAAGTATCCAGAGTCAAGGTGTTATCAGTTTGTTTGACAGTAAGAAGGCAGATGAAAATATCAGCCTGTTTGACCCGGCGGTGTTGGATGAAATTTCAAAAATGAAAGAAAAGAACATTGCCGTAGAAATTTTGAAAAAACTTATGGCAGAGCAAGTTTCACTGTATAAACGGACAAATGTTGTGCAGTCTCAGAAGTTTTCAGAAAAGATTACACAGTTGATGAACTCTTACTACAATGGCTTGATTACAAACGAGGAGGTCATCAAGGAACTTCTGAAAACGGCACAGGAGATTACAGAACTGTATAACAACGGTAAAAAGCTGGGCTTGACGCAGGAAGAACTGGCTTTTTACGATGCTCTGACAAAGCCGGAAAACATAAAGGACTTCTATCAAAATAATGAATTGATTGACTTGACCAGAGAACTTACGGAAATGCTGCGCAAAAATCGGACGATAGACTGGCAGAAAAAAGAAACTGCCCGTGCGAGTATGCGTAAGATGGTGAAGCACTTGCTGAAAAAATATAAGTATCCGCCGGAAGATTATGATACAGCAATCAGCACGGTCATTAGCCAGTGTGAGATGTGGACGGATAATATGATGGCATAAAAAAGAGGATGAACAAATGAAGTTTTGTAATTTTCTTCTTCGAGTTGATGGCATTCGTGAGGCATCATTGGAAGATATGAAAGATGTTGTTGCAAAAGGAAATCATATATTTCGGCCGCAAAAGCAGAAGTATTTATATTCTATTGATATGGATATTATAGAAGAAAGATTTTTCTGGATGGCATCTGACTACGATGATGCGGTACGCTTTAGAGACTATGTCATAAATAAAAAAACAGGTGAGAAGATGCCGAATCCACGTTCAAAAGAACAGGTTGAACCGAGACAACAATTTTTTGCGTGTTATGATGCACAGAAACATTTTCTTTATATGAATGACTACAATAAGAAGGGATTTGTTGAACAATATTTAAGTGACACACTACAAAAGGAATTTAAGATAAGTAATATTTATACATCATTAGATGATTTTTGTAAGAACATTAAAACTATTCGTGGATTTCAATATACGCAAGTGGATAATGTATTCAGCCGTGGAGGAACATTGTTTTCTCAAGTTGGTAACATCTGGGGACAGGACTTGCCAAGCAAGCTTCAACTAAAAATATCGTATGGAGACCTTCCAATACATGGAGGAGGAAAAGGTCTAGTGGATCGTATTTGTCGGCATCGGGAAGAATTTGAAGATGTTGTTATAATCGGATGCGATGAAAGTGGTATAGAGCAAACATTTGATTTTTCGTCTGTTCTAAAACACTTTTTGATTCAACCAACAAAAGATGAAAATGAGCATTTTGAACCAGATGAAGTAAGGGAACTGCTGCTTGCAAAACTGAGGTGACAGTGGTGGATAAGGAGTATAAAATATTTCTGATAGGGTGCTTTATAACAGTTTCAGTAATAGCCTACTTATTGAATTGGAATTTTGATAGTATGGCAGACACGGCAACTACGCTAGTATCAATAGCCGTAGGTGTATATATTGCTGCTGCATCAGCTCTGCTTGGGAGTCCATATGCAAAGGAACTGAAACAGATAACAGATAAAAAACGGCCATCAAATACATTGTTAGGAACGCTTCTTGACTACTTTAGGCACGCGGGAAAATTGGGTATCACAACTGTTATAGTAAGCTGCTTATATAAGATTCCAGCGATATACAACGTCCCGGTAATAATTGCACGCATAGGTTCTGCGGCTGCGTATGGAATCTTCTTTTGCAATATTTTGTTTTTATGGCTCGTTTTTGTTTTCTTGGTTAACTCCATAGAAAAATCTGTGTAAGCTTTGCGGTTGGCTCTTGACAATAAGCTGTCTTTCTCGTAAAATGGTTTTAGAAAATACTATTATTGAAAATAAGAAAGGCTGTTTTATGGGAAAGATGATCTTAGATGACCTCCGCAAGCGTCTGGAACGTCTGGACGAAGACGCAGACCTGATGATCGACAATAACGACCGCTATCAGATGGTGATTGTAGGCGGCAGTGCGTTCATTTTGTTGGGAAAGCTGACCCGCGCTACTCATGACATTGATGCCTTGAGTGTTCCGAAAGAACTGTACAGTTTGCTTGGCAAGTACGACATCAACACCGATGTGGAAGCCTACATCGACAATTTCCCGTATAACTTCCAAGACCGGCTTCAGCCGCTACCCTTTGGTGGTACAAAGGTGCAGTTCTATACACCCAGTCTGGAGGACTTGGTGATTGCAAAGCTGTGCTCTTTTCGGGACACTGACAAAGCAGACGTAGAGAGTGAGGCTGTGCGGAATTCGTTGGATTGGGATTTGCTGGAACATCTTGCAACGGATGAAGATGAGTTGAGAGCCAGCATCTTGAACGACTGGCGGTATCGGGACTTTTATATCCGCTATCAGGAGTATGTGGAGAGGTGGAGACCATGCGAAAGCTGACATTTGAAGGCTTCTTGAAGCAGTATGTGGCAGAGCTTTCCGGGGTTCAGACGGCCAGTGTCCATAAGCTGGCAGATTGTCTGAGCGAGAATCCTCGCCTGAAAGAACCGCTGTTCCTCTATGCGCTGGCCTTTGATAAAGTGGATTTGTTGCTCCGCTATACCGTAACCGGTGCTATTGTTGCGGAATATGAGCAGCTTTCCAATCGCTACTCGCTGGCGCAAATGCTGCTGCTTCTGGAAAAACAGTCACCTGAACTGCCAGAAGGCTATCTGAAAGTCTGGCGCAGCTATTGTTCGGTGCGGGATGCCGTCCTTGCAGACAATGACACAAAAGAGCTGATCCATCGCCGGGTATTGGAACTTCAGAAGAAAAAGAAATTGACGAATTATCGTCTTTACACAGACTTGAAGTTGAATCCGGGCAACGTGAACGCATGGCTCAAACACAACGATTCCAGCAAAATGAGCCTTGACTGTGCACGGCAGATCTACAAGTATGCAAAAAGCTACCCGTCTGTTCGATAAGAAAAAGGAAGTGAGCCTATGACCGCCGTAATTTACGCCCGCTATTCCAGCGATAACCAGCGCGAAGAGTCCATTGAAGGCCAGATTCGTGAGTGTACTGCCTATGCGGAGAAAAACGGCATTACCGTGGTCAAGCACTATATTGACCGTGCATTCTCTGCCAAAACGGATAATCGCCCGGAGTTCCAGCAGATGATCAAAGACAGCGGCAAGAAGCTGTTTGATGTTGTTCTCGTCTGGAAATTTGACCGCTTTGCCCGGAACCGTTTTGATAGTGCAAACTACAAGATGGTTCTGAAAAAGAACGGTGTCCATCTGATTTCTGTTATGGAACCCATTGCCGAGGGTTCACAGGGCATTCTGGTGGAAACGCTACTGGAAGGCATGGCGGAATACTATTCCGCAGAGCTGTCTGAAAAGGTGATTCGTGGTCAGACCGAGAACGCCCTGAAGGGTAAGTGCACTGGCGGTACGGGAACTATCGGCTATAAAATCGACGATGACAAGTTTTATCATCTTGACCCGCTGACCGCTCCGCTGGTGCTGGAAGCATTTCAGCGGTATGACAACGGCGATAAGATGGTGGAGATCGTAAACTTCCTCAACGACAAGGGCGTCCGCAATATGCTGGGCGGCAAAATGACCCACAGCAGCGTGAATACTATGCTGAAGAACCGTCGGTACATTGGGGAACTGTCTTTCCGGGATATCGTTGTGCCGGATGCAATTCCGGTTATTGTTCCGAAAGAACTGTTTGACCGGGTGCAGAAGCGTCTGGATAAGAACAAGCGTGCCCCTGCCTGCGGCAAGGCAGACGAGGAATATCTGCTGACCACCAAGCTGTTCTGCGGCAAGTGCGGTGCGCTGATGTTCGGCGAAAGCGGAACCAGTGCCACCGGACGCACCTACTATTATTATAAATGCGCCAACGTCAAGCGGCGCAAAGGTTGCAACAAAAAGACCGTGCAGAAGGACTGGCTGGAAGATCTGGTCGTCCGGGAGACCATGAAGCTGATTCAGGACGATGCGGTGATCGACAAGATCGTTCAACTGGTCATGGATGTCCAGAATCAGGAGAACACCACAATCCCGCTGTTGGAAAAGCAGCTCCGGGAAGTAGACAAGAAGCTGGAGAATCTGATGAAGGCTATCGAGGACGGCTTGTACACCCGGACAACGAAAGAGCATCTGGAAGCACTGGAGAACCAGAAAGATGAGCTGACTGCAAAAATTGCAGATGAAAAATTGAAGAAGCCCAGCTTCAATGAGGATTTCATCCGATTCTGGCTGATGAAATTTAGAAAGTTCGATATTTCGCGAAAAAAGCAGCGAAAAGCGCTGATTGAAATTTTTGTAAATGCCATTTTCCTGTACGATGACCGGATGTTGATCACGTTCAACTACAAGGATGGCACCCAAACCGTCCGGTTTGAGGACACTCTAACTGCCGATTCGGTGGAGGAAAAAAGTTCGGATTTGTCCAGCTCTGCTGGACCATAAATCCAACGATTTCACGTTAGAAATCGTTGGATTTTTTTATTTTTGTATACTTCAATACGTTAAAGAAAGTTTGGAGAACCATTCAAAGAAATGCTCCAAACAAAAGCAGAATGCGGCTATTTTGACATAGCAACGCTACTTATATAGAGCGAAGAACTACTTATAAATAGTGGTGTCAGGAATTGAGATTTTGTGATACCAAAAAAGACACCCTCGCTTTTGATAGGAATCT
>ENA-OQIE01001332-OQIE01001332.1-human-gut-metagenome-genome-assembly--contig:-NODE-1332-length-11491-cov-3.154021_pt1 | contig 11491 bp, 8 predicted proteins | sample MGYA00242569_ERZ504731 | MGnify/ENA primary metagenome ERZ504731 (study PRJEB26092, sample SAMD00036208) | human gut metagenome | host: Homo sapiens | study: EMG produced TPA metagenomics assembly of...
TCCCCAACAGTAAAATGAATGAAGTAAGCTCATAGCTTTTTCTTTGTTTTCGGTAGGGCACGCCTCCATAATCGGGCTTACCAAGACCTCAAGTAAACCGCCGCCGACGGCATATATGATAACAGCTATTAAAAGCCCGACAAAAGGCGATGCAAATACCTCGGGAAGTACCGTTAACAAAATCAGACCGACCGCGGCAAATACGTGCGATAATACAGCCGATGCCCGATAACCTATTTTATCGATAAATCCTGCCGATAAGAGGTCAATCAGCAGCTGTATGACAAAGTTAACCGTAATCAGAGCGGTTATCTGCGATAACGGTATATCAAATGTTTTTTGAAATGTTACAAATAAAAGCGGCGCAAAATTATTAATAATTGCTTGCACAATATACCCTGTAAAGCAAGCACACATTGTTGATTTATAGCTTTTTTTCATCGTTCGGAACCTCATAAAAAATCTTTCCACATTTTATAATAAAAGTGCAAATAAATCAATAACGTACCGATAAAAAATCCCGACAGATAACAATTCTGTCGGGATTTAATGTTTTTACAGTATTATAAAATCAAAGTTTCATAGCTACGTCCCAAGCACGCCATATAACGGTACGCAAGTTGCCGACGTGATCCGCGTCGCCAACCAAATGGACATTTTTGCTCTCGGGGAATAAAGGCATTGAATGATAACCTACAGACAAAATAACTGAATCAACAGATATTTTATGTGTTTTACCGTCGCTTGTTTCAACAATTACTCCGTCCTTTAATATCTCTTTAACCTTTGTATTTAGATAAACAGGAGCTTTTTTGTATTTTAACATTTCTCTGAGAAACGATGAATTGGCAAGACAAACGCCCTTAACTGCTATAAGGTCATTTTTCATTTCGATAACAGTCGGCTTTTTGCCTTTGAGGATTAAGTCGTAAGCAATTTCGCAGCCGGTTCACCCGCCGCCGATAATTGCAACCTCCTCCCCTACATCTATGCCGTCAAGATATGTTGTTGCGTCCATTGCATACTCATTTCCCGAAATCAGAGGTTTATTAGCTGCCGAGCCGGTAGCAACAATAATCTCATCTGCAGAAATATCTGAAAATCTTTTAATCTCACTGTTAAGCTTAACTGTTACGGACGAATTATTTATTGCTCGCCTGTACCATTGAATTAAATCACGGTCTTTCTCCTTAAATGAAGGAGCGGCAGCTTCAATAAATATACCTCCGAGTCTATCGGTCTTTTCATAAAGAGTAACAGCATGACCGCGTGCAGCGGCAACTAAAGCAGTCTCCATACCTCCGATACCGCCACCGATAACAGCAACGGATTTTGAAACTCTTGCCGGGACAATCTTATATTTCTTTGACTGCATTGTCATCGGATTAAGCGCGCAGCGAGACATATTCGAAGTGTCATCCATATCTTGAATATTCGGCACACCCTCATAATGTGCCATATTAAAGCAGGCGTTATGACAGCAGATACACGGCTTGATATCTTCTTCTCTGTCTTCCATCAGTTTTGTAACCCATGCGGGATCGGTAAGAAACTGTCTTGCAAATCCGACAGCGTCAATTTTATTTTCTTTAACAGCGCTCGCTCCCTCTTGAGGAGTCATTCTGCCGGCACAAACAACAGGTATGTCAACAAACTTTTTTATATGTTCTACATCTTTCAAATTACAGTTCTCCGGCATATATCCAGGAGGATGAGCCCAATACCAAGCATCATATGTACCGTTGTCGCAGTTGAGCATATCATAACCTGCGTCCTGCAAGTATTTTGCGGCACGCTCAGATTCTTCCATATCTCTGCCAACTTCCGTATACTCTTCGCCGGGCAATGCCCCTTGGCGGAAGCCCTTGGTCTTTGAAACAACCGAATATCTGAGGGAAACCGGAAATTCTTTTCCGCACGCCTTTTTTACGGCTTTTACTATTTCAACGGGGAAACGGTAACGGTTTTCAAAAGAACCGCCGTATTCGTCTGTGCGCTGATTGGTATATTTAATCGTGAACTGGTCAAGCAAATAGCCCTCATGCACAGCGTGAATTTCAATACCATCCACTCCTGCTTCCTTACACAATTTAGCGGTTTTCGCAAAAGCGTCAATCATTTCGTCGATTTCCTTGATTGTTAAGGCTCTCGACGGGACCTTATCGCTCCATCTGTTCGGATTGGGAGATGCGCTTGCACAAAGGTACTCAACATCTAGGACGGGCTTTGCAAGCACACGTAAAGCTTTGTTGCAATATACCTTTTCCATAAGGTCATTTACTGCCATAGAACGACCAAAGCCCGCCGTTAACTGTATAAAAAGCTTTGCGCCGGTTTTATGGTACTCTTCCATAAAAGCTTTAAGCTGCTTGAATTTCCCTGTATTCTGATATAACCATTTACCACCGAAGGTGTCGCGTATAGGTGCTATACCCGGCAAAATCAAACCGACATTGTTTTTAGCTCTTTCAAGTAAAAAATTTGCAGCCTCTTTGTCAAAATGGTTAGGCTCCATCCAGCCGAATATAGAAGTACCGCCCATTGAGCATTGAACAATACGGTTTTTAATTTCTACATTGCCTATGTGCCACGGCGTAAACAACGCCTCATATTCTTGTTTCATATTATCACCGTCCTATAAAATTTTACAATCGTTATTCTACCGTGACGAGTCCATCATCCCCGATTGAGACCGTCATACCGTCCTTGACATAGTCAAGAAATTCATCACCGAGCATATCAACTACCGGCATAGACGCATTTGTCCAATTTGCCGCAAGTATCGCACCGGAGGCAGCAAGCGAATCAATCGGCTTAGAGAACAACATACAAGCGGGCTGCTTAGAGAGAGCACAAGCCGCATAAAGTACCATTCCACCTGTTGTTGAACCGATGGTCTCCGGTAAGCAAAGTGCTTTGCCTATCATGGGCTTTTTATAAATATCACTGTTATTTTGGTCACCGCACTTAACCTGCTTATCGCCGAACATTAAAGCCATTTGAAAGCTTGCAAGCGTATTAAAACCGCCGTGTGAAACGAGGGCTTCGGCTTTAACTCTGCCGGGAGTAACAACGCGACCTTTAAATGATTTACTCATCTTATTTGCCCTCCTTTGTTATAATACGTACAATTTCGTCATCAGAATAAAACTTTGCGCTTGTATATGTACGAAGCTTATTTGATGAAGTAATAACAGGCATCTTCTTAGATAACGGATTATTCATATACATAAGCGGGCAAATATAGCTCAATATAACGCCGGTATTTTTAAGTCGCTCGGCATACTCGGTTTTGTTAAACTCTTCTATTATATCCGGAGCGGACGTAAATACCGTCGGAACAAGAACCTTTTTATTTCCTGACTCCTTTAAGCCGTTTTCAACGCGTCCCGTCCACATTTCAAGTTGTTTCAATGTCATATGCGGACAGCCCATAAAGCAAAGCTTAGGCGTTGCATTCGGGTCTTTCCAAATACAAGGATAACTGTTTTTAACTCGCTCGAGCTCCGCGTCATCAATAATGTATGTAGGCGCGTTATCCCTTAAAAGCTTTTCACCGTAATCAACAGCTTCCGGCGTCAGGTTTTCTATATGATACAGACCCACAGAGCCGTTGGATGCTGTTGCGGCACCGAAATCCTTGAGATAGGCACAAGCCTCGTCATTCAATTCGGTTCCTATCCATTTATCAAGGCCCCTTATATAAGGTACTTTTTCCATTACCTTCATTCCTATGGCAGAACCGAGTATCTGGGCCTCAGGCTTTTTGGTTGTTTTGATTTCTATTATCCAATCTGCTTTTCTGCCTTCATCGGTAAGCAATCCAAATTCAGGAACAAATCCTGCTATTGAACCCATCAACTCAATAATACCTGAATTTCTGTTGCACCTCGCTCCGAGAACGCTGTTGGCATATACAACAGCCGAGGACTCAGCCCAGGACAGAATTTCGCCGCGTTTAGGAGTATTACCAACCTCCGGAAGATAACAGGCGCACGTATACGCCTTATCACCCATCAGTCCGAAGTGTTTGAGCTGTGACTCATACCTCTCTTGCTGACTGTACATAAACTTAAATACAATGTCCTGCAAAAATGATGACGGCACGTTTTTATCAAGCGGTCTCGGGTCGGCCGAAAATGGCTGCTTACTGACAGCACCGGCTTCAAGAAGAGTATCATACAGCTCATATATCGGCTTCATAACCCCTATTCCGAAGCTGATAACTGTATGCCCATACTTGCTTGTAACGGGAACCATACGCTCTGCGCCGAAGGCTTCACCGTACATAACAAGAGTTTTCATAACCTTTGCCATGGTTTCGCCTTTTTCGCCGTCCAAAAGTGCTTGTTGCTCTTTTGTTAAGACCATAAATAACAACCCCTTTTTATATTTTTGCGTTAATTGCAGCAAATTATATAAATTACACTTGCTTAACATCAACATTTTGTTAATTATATCACAAGCGATGCCGGATTTCAATATAAAAGAGTAGCGGCGATAAAAAATCCGCGGATTTTGCATCATTTATTCATAATATTCAATAGTATAAATTGTTTTTTTCTCTTGCATATGAATAATATGCTGAATATTTTCCTAACCAAGTGAATTTTGTTTATTTTTTACAGGCTTAATGATATACTAAAAAAGTAATGTTGTATAAAATACGTACAACAACAAGCAAAGAAAGGATGAAACAAATGAACACATACGGATTTACAAAGAAAATAGCCTTGGTTGGCACCGGTTTTGTAGGAATGAGTTTTGCATACGCCATGCTTTGCGAAAGTGTTTGCGACGAGCTTGTGTTGATTGATGTAAACAAACAAAAAGCTGAAGGAGAGGCCATGGACCTTAATCACGGTTTATCTTTTGCTAAAACAAATATGAAGATATATGCAGGCTCTTATACCGATTGCAGAGATGCGGACATAGTAGTTATATGCGCCGGCGTAGGTCAAAAGCCCGGAGAAGACAGGCTGTCGTTGCTTCAACGAAATACTGAGGTTTTCAAAACAATAATTTCTCCTATAATATATTCGGGTTTTAACGGAATTTTCCTTGTTGCAACCAATCCCGTTGACATTATGACTAAGATTACATGGCAGCTTTCCGGATTCGACTGCAAAAAAGTTATAGGCACCGGTACTACGCTTGATACGGCAAGACTTCGTTATCTTCTCGGCGATTATTTTAACGTTGACCCGAAAAATGTTCACGCATACGTTATCGGCGAGCACGGAGACAGCGAGATGGTACCTTGGTCGCAAGCTTTCGTCGGCACAAAAAGCATAATGAGCATTGTTGAAAACAACCCGGATAGATTCAAGCTTACCGACCTTGATGAAATAGCAAAAGATGTTACAGGAGCTGCACAAAAAATAATAGAAGCAAAAAAAGCCACCTATTACGGAATAGGAATGGCTTTGGTAAGAATCGTAAAAGCTATATTCGGCGATGAAAAAAGCGTATTAACCGTTTCTTCAATGTTCCGCGGAGAATATGACATCAACGGAGTATATGCCGGTATACCGAGCATTATAGGAAGAGACGGAGTCAGAGAAATAGTTACTCTTGACATAACAGCTGAAGAAGAAAAGAAGCTCAAAGAATCCTGTGAGCTTCTCAAAAATGCAAGCGAAGGCATCAAAATCTGATTATACTTCGCGTACCGTTTGAAATGTATAACCGTTATTGGTTAAATATTCAATATCATTGATTGCCGCAGCGGCGCCGTTAACTGTTGAGTACATGGCGTCCTCGGCAATTTTTGTTTCTATACCGGTTTCGTTTTCAACAAGCTTATCCATTCCCCACAAAAGAGAAGTACCGCCTGTCAAAGTAACTCCGTTATCCGAAATGTCTCCAACAAGCTCAGGAGGTGTTTTTTCCAACACATCTTTTATACCTTGTATCATCATATTTATTTGCTCGCTTATTGAGTCAAAAATCTCAGTGGAAGTAACTTCAAAGGATATAGGCATATTGTCAAGGCAGCTTTTGCCGGAGGCTATAACCGCAAGCTCCTCTTCACGCGGAACAGCACTGCCTAAGCATATTTTCAGTCTTTCAGCAGTTTGAGGACCGATTAAAATATCACGATTTTTCTTTAAATAACGCATTATTGCCTCATCAATTGAAATTCCGCCTATTTTCAGCGACTTAGCCACAGCAATACTGCCCATGGTTACAACCGAAACATCGATTGAGCCGCCGCCCATATTTACAAGCAATCTGCCGGAAAGAGAGTCATTTTTTATTCCGATGCCGACGGCAGAAGCAAGTGACTCTTCAATCAGGCAAGCACGCCCGGCACCGGCTGCCGTAACAACATCTAGGAAAGTACGTCTTTCAAGCCCCGTAGCTCCGCTCGGTATCGATATTACGACATTCGGCTTTATAACGCTGTTTTTTAAAATCTTTTGCAAATAATACTTCAGTATATGCTCCGCCATAGTATAATTAGAGATAATACCTCCTACAATCGGACTTATAACCTCAATACTATCATCTGTTCTACCATTTATAGTGTATGCCGCATTGCCTATTGCTATCGGCATACCGGTTTCAACATCAACAGCAATCATAGTAGGCTCATCAAGAATGACGCCTTTCCCCTGAACATATAATTCCGTTGAGGAAGAACCAAAGTCAATTGCTATATTTGTTCCTATCATTCTTAATCACCTACCTACAATTTTATTATTAAATATTTTATCACAGCGAATAAAAAAAGTAAATTAAAAACGTCCGCAAATTTGCAGAAAAAGCCCGATGCAACAGCACCGGGCTTTAAACTGATTGAATTACAGCAGAGAGTTTTCTTCGATAACATCGACGCCGTTTTCCTTAAGGTGCTCGCAAGCTTTTTCGTTATTATCAACTCTGAAAATAACATAGGCATGCCCTTCTTCCGGAGTTAAGAAAGCATAAGCATATTCAACATTTTCTCCTGCATCGGAAAGAAGCTTGACAACTTTGGCAAAAGCACCGGTAACATCCGGAATAGAAATCCCGACAACCTCTGTTATGGAAACGGCAACACCGTGTTCCTTCAATACTTTTGCAGCCTTATCGGTATCCGACACAATAAGTCTCAAAATGCCGAAATCCGTTGTATCGGCAATTGAAAAAGCACGGATGCTTATTCCGCCGTCAGCCAAAAAGCCCGTAATATCGGCAAGCCTGCCGGGTTTGTTTTCAACAAAAACTGAGATCTGCTTAATTGCCATAACATTTGCCTCCTTAAATGTGTCTATTATCTATTACTCTTACTGCCTTGCCATCCGAACGAGGAAGAGAGCGAGGTTCAACAAGCTTAATAATTGCAGAGATACCGAGAGTTGCATGCATTGCGTCTTTAATCCTTTTCTCCTGTTCTTCAATCACACGAACCGAGTCAGAGAAAAGAGCATCCGACATTTCAATTTTGACCGTCATTATGTCAAGATTATTCTTTCGATCAACAACTATTTGATAATTCGGCTCCATGCCGAGAGACAGAATTACATGCTCAATTTGCGACGGGAAAACATTAACGCCTCTGATTATGAGCATATCATCACATCTGCCCTTGGGTTTAAGCATTTTTACAAGCGTTCTTCCGCAATCACATTTTTCGTGAGTAAGGGCGGAAATATCATGTGTTCTGTACCTCACTAAAGGAAGAGCTTCTTTCCCAATGCACGTAAACACAAGCTCGCCGAATACTCCGTCCGGCAAAACTTCAAGCGTATCAGGATCAACAATCTCGGGATAAAAATAATCTTCGTTAATATGCATACCGTTTTGCTCAGAGCATTCAAAAGCGACGCCGGGTCCTGCAATTTCTGAAAGACCGTAAATATCATAAGCTTTGATATTAAGTGACCTTTCGATTTCCTTGCGCATATTTTCACTCCATGCTTCCGCACCGAAAATCCCCACTCTTAAAGGCAGCTTCGTGGAATCAACACCGGCAGCTTTCAGTGATTCGCCGATATACATGGCATACGACGGAGTACAGCAAATAATGTCTGAACCGAAATCCTGCAAAATTTGCATCTGTCTGTTAGTATTGCCTGACGAAACGGGAATAGCAGTTGCACCAAGCTTTTCTGCGGCATAATGCAGTCCGAGGCCGCCCGTAAAAAGGCCGTAGCCATAAGATATATGTATATAATCACCTTTTGTAGCACCTGCTGCCGATAAAGCTCGTGCAGCACTTTCGCTCCAAATGGAAATATCATGCTTAGTATAGCCCACAACAGTCTGTTTGCCTGTCGTTCCCGAAGAAGCATGAACTCGTACAAGCTTTTCTTTTGGAACGGCAAAAAGGCCGAAAGGATAATTATCGCGAAGATCCTGTTTAATCGTAAAAGGCAGCTTAGTTATATCCGCTATTGATTTAATATCACCGGGCAGAAGACCGATCTCATCAAACTTCTGCTTATAAAAGGGCACGTGCTTGTAGCAGTTTTCAACCATTTTAATCAGTCTTGCAGACTGTATAGCAGTAAGATAATCTCTTGAAGCGGTTTCAATGTCCGGGGTGAAATAGTTTTGCATTTGAATATCTCCGTTCTTTCTTACTTATTATAATTGTAACCGAGGTCAAATGCTTTGAGATTCATCTCAAGGAATTTCTCAGGTACAGTATTCTTAATAGCGTTAATCCAAACATCACGATTCAAATCCATATGTGAGGCCATAACACCGATAAGAACGACATTTACGGCTTTGGCAGAGCCTGCTGAGACAGCCAGAGAAAGTGCATCAAGATTTGTAGTTTTTGCTCCTGCTTTATTAATAGCATCAAGTACACCGTCAGGATAAATCGAATTGCCGATTATTACCGACATCGGGTCGATTTTTTGCGTGTTTATTATAAGTGTTCCGTCTTTTTTAAGATACTGAAGCCATCTTGCAGCTTCAAGCTGCTCAAATGCAAGAATCAAATCGGCTTCGCCCTCATTAACTATGGGTGAATTAACTTTTGACCCATACTTAACATATGTAACAACAGAGCCGCCGCGCTGACTCATACCGTGGACCTCCGAAACCTTAACGTCGAAGCCGTTACTTATAAGCGCCGCGCCAAGTATTCTGCTGGCAAGAAGAGTCCCCTGCCCGCCGACCCCGACAATCATAATACTTTTTGTTTCCATGTTATTTGCCCTCCTCTATTGCGTCAAATTTGCAGAGCTGACTGCATACATTACAGCCGACACATTGTGTAAAATCAATCTCCGACTTTCCGTCTCTCATGCTGATAGCCGGGCAGCCTATCTTCATACACATTTTACAACCGACGCATTTATCTTTGTTTATCTTAAGCGGAGGATTATGTTTAACATATTTTAAAAGAGCACAAGGCCTTCTCGAAATTACAACCGACGGCTCGTCTGCGGCAACTTCTTCACGGATTACATCTTCACACTCTTTAAGGTTATACGGGTCTACTACTCTGACTCTGTCGATACCGACAGCCTTTGCAAGAAGCTCTAAGCTGACTGCGGTAGTTGGGTCGCCCTTAATCGTCTTTCCTGTAGTCGGATTGTCCTGGTGACCGGTCATACCCGTAATGCTGTTATCAAGTATGATAACGGTTGAGTTACTTTGATTATAAGCAATATCAATAAGTCCTGTAATACCGGAATGAATAAACGTTGAATCGCCGATAACCGCTACAGAGTTCTTGCAGTTGTTTTCATCAGCCTTATTCCTGCCGTGAAGCGCAGATACAGAAGCACCCATACAAACACAGGTATCCATCATACCGATAGGCGGAAGTGCACCGAGAGTATAGCAGCCTATATCGCCGCTTACCGTCAATTTTAATTTTTTCAGCGCATAATAAAGACCTCTATGAGGACAACCGGCACAAAGCACGGGCGGACGTGCGGGAATATCAATATCCGCTTTCATAGTCGGCTTTGTTTCACCGAAAATGACTTTTGCTATAAGGTTTTGTGAGTATTCGCCCTGTAATGTGAAAGCGTCTTTACCTATAACATCTATTCCTATCTGCTTGCAATGCTCCTCAATAAACGGGTCAAGCTCTTCAAGAACATAGACCTTGTCACAGTTAGCGGCAAAGTTCTTAATAAGTTCAATCGGAAGCGGATTTACACAGCCGAGTTTAAGATACGAAACGCGGTCGCCCAATGCCTCTTTTGCATATTGATAGCAAATACCTGAAGAGATAACACCGATTTTCTTATCGTTATATTCAACGGTATTTATAGAGGCGGTTTCAGCCCATTCGCGCTCTGCAACCATTCTGTCCTCTACAACAATATGTCTTTTCTTTGCCATGGCAGGCATCATAACATATTTACCCGGATTTTTAACATATTCCTTAACGCCTATATCGTTTCTTTCACCGATATTAACTATGCTTCTTGAATGGGCGACTCTTGTTGTCAATCTTAATATGACGGGAGTATCAAACTTTTCCGAAAGCTCATAAGCCGCTTTGGCATACTCGAGACATTCCTCGGAGTCCGACGGCTCAAGCATCATTATTTTAGCAGCTTTTGCGTAATGACGGCTGTCCTGTTCATTCTGTGAGGAATGCATCCCCGGATCATCAGCAACGGCAATAACCATACCTGCATTAACACCTGTATAAGAAGCGGTAAACAACGGATCGGCAGCCACATTAAGCCCAACGTGTTTCATACCGCAGAAAGAACGTGCGCCGGCGATAGATGAACCGACAGCAACCTCCATGGCTACTTTTTCGTTAGGAGCCCATTCACTGTAAACATCATCATATTTTGCGATGCATTCCGTTATTTCTGTGCTTGGCGTACCGGGATAACTTGAAGCTACCCTAAGGCCGCCCTCGTAAAGTCCGCAGGCAACAGCCTCATTACCGATTAAAAGTTTTTTACTCATTATTTCACCCCAAATTAGTCTTTTTCATGTCTTAAATCTATCACTCTTTTTGCTTTTCCGACAAATCTCTCAATTGTCATCGGCTCTACAATGCTGACCTTACACTGAATGCCGAGAACCGTATGAAGATTATGTTTTATGGAATTCTGGAGATCCTGAATCATACCGAAACTTTCAAGAAGAGAATTATCGGAAAGCTCAACCTGAACTTCAAGAGTGTCAGCAAAACCTTCTCTTCTGACGATAAGCTGATAATGCGGACTGACATTTTTCATTCCGACAAGTACGCTCTCAATTTGTGACGGGAATACGTTAACTCCGCGTATTTTAAGCATATCGTCGCTTCTGCCCTTAATTTTTTCCATCCTCGCAAATGTTCTTCCACATTTGCAAGGTTCATATATAACATTGGAAATGTCTCTTGTTCTGTACCTCAATAACGGGAAAGCTTCCTTGGAAAGCGGCGTTACAATAAGTTCACCGTCCTCACCCTCGTCAACGGGTTCAAGAGTTTCCGGGTCAACAACCTCAACAAGGAAATGGTCCTCGTTAATGTGAAGGCCGCATCTCTCGGTACATTCACCCGAAACTCCCGGACCTATAAGCTCAC
>ENA-OQIE01001333-OQIE01001333.1-human-gut-metagenome-genome-assembly--contig:-NODE-1333-length-11486-cov-4.028399_pt1 | contig 11486 bp, 1 predicted proteins | sample MGYA00242569_ERZ504731 | MGnify/ENA primary metagenome ERZ504731 (study PRJEB26092, sample SAMD00036208) | human gut metagenome | host: Homo sapiens | study: EMG produced TPA metagenomics assembly of...
GAGAATTCCCCCTTAGGGGGGGCCCCCCCCCCCCCCCAACGGGCGCTCCCCCCCCCCTTTGGGGGGGGTCTATCCCCCCAAAAAACAACCCCGCCCCGACAGAAGTACCTGTCGGGGCGGGTTTTGCGGCATCAGAACAATTTCACCTGTTCCGTTACAGCCGGTTTACTTTTTCTTACGCTTGCAGCCTGCCACGATTGCCGCTGCCAGTGCAATGCCTGCCGGAATGATGACTACCGGCAATGCTTCGCCTGTCTTTGGCGTGGAGGAGATTCTTGTGTTGCTTCTGCTGCTGGAAGAAGACGAACCGGAACTGCTTCTGATGACTGTGGTCGTCTGGCTTCCGCCAGCTGCTGTTGTTGTGCCGGAGCCGCCATTGCCTGCGGTCGTACCGGTGCCGCTTTCTCCAGTCACGGTCGTGGTTTCCGTAGAAGCCGTGGTCGTGGTGGAAACGGACGGGGTATGCTCGCCGTTGCCGGCGGTGGTATTCTTCGCAGTAGTTGTGGTTGCTTCCGTAGTCGTTGTGGTTTCTTCGGTAGTTTCCGTTGTGGTGGTTTCAGTACCAACGTACTCATCGATCATCACAATGGCTCTGCCGTCCGGATTTGCCGTTACCACAGCATTTTCCACGCTCCAGCTGCCGTCTTCATTCAGGCTGACGCCAACAAACAGTACCAGTGTACCGTCTTCGTTCAGCTGGAAGTAGATCGGTTCTGCAACGAGGTAATCTGCCGGAGCCAGTGTTTCGGTCAGGCAGTACGGTGTGTTCGGCTGGATTCCGGCAAAGACATGCGATACGCCTTCTTCGGATACCCACTGATCGATCACATTGCCGCTCTGATCGGTAATGTTCAGAGATGCTCCGCCGATCTCATTGCCGCCCACGTCACACTTGCGGATCACATAGCCGTCCGGCTGTTCGGTGGTGGTGACAATTGTAGTTGTCGTTTCCTCCGTTGTCGTGGTGGCTTCTGTGGTTTCCTCTGTGGTAGTTTCAACAGTGGTTTTTTCTGTCGTGGTAGTCGTTGCTTCGATGGTTGTCGTAGCTGCTGTTGTGACAGTTGTTTCTGCGGTAGTCACTGTGCTTGCCGCGGTAGTGCTGGTTTCGGTCACCGTTTCCGCAGTCGTTCCTGCGGCAGTTGTGGTGGTCGATGCTGCACTGGTTTCCGTAGAAGCACTTGCTGTTGTAACAGTGGTTTTGGCGGTTGTGGTATCTGTGGTAGTTCCGTTGGTAGAAGTGGTAGTCGGACCTGCACTGGTTTCTGTGGTGCTTCCACTGGTTGCCAGTGTGGTGTCTGTTGTCACTTCGGTGGTAGTTCCGTTGGTAGAAGTGGTAGTCGGGCCTGCACTGGTTTCCGTGGTGTTTCCGCTGGTTGCCAGTGTGGTGCCTGTTGTCACTTCGGTAGTGGTTTCACTGGTAGAAGTGGTAGTCGGGCCTGCACTGGTTTCCGTGGTGTTTCCACTGGTTGCCAGTGTGGTGTCTGTTGTCACTTCGGTGGTGGTTCCACTGGTTTTCGATGTAGTTGTTACAGTTGAAACTGTGGTAACTGTACCAGTTCCCGTAGTGGTTTCTGTGTCAGATGTTGTGCTGCTTTCGCTGGTTGCAGTAGTTGTTGTGGTTGTGGTTGTTGTTGTCGTTGTTGTAGTCGTTTCCGAAGTCGATGTTGTAGTAATCGCAGGCTGTTCCGCATCGCAGACCAGAATCTGTCCTGCGGTCTTGTCATAGTAGTAATAACCCTCGGTCGCTTTGTCGTTCAGGTTGTCTGCGTCACCGGTGGTGCTTGTGACAACACCGTTTTCCACAGTAAAGGTCATCGTTGATTTGATTACTGTGTAAGTCTTTCCGGTTTCGGAATCTACAAAAGGTTCGCCGCTTTCTCCCAGAGTATAGGTGCCGTCCGGCAGCTTGCTCAAAACGGCATCTGTCTTGCCGGAAGTCCATGTAATGGAATCTGCGGTTCTGCTGTCCACGGTGTTATTTTTGATATTTTCTACCGTCACACCGTCCAGCGTTGCTCCGCTTTCGTCCGGATTTGTCAGTTTCAAGGTTAACTTTGCTCCGGTGACTTCCTGCTTTCCGGTGATGTCCTTCTTGCCAATGGTAAGCTTGGAAACCTCGTCCTGAATGGTTGTGGTTCCGGTCACCTTGCCGTCTGTTCCAATGGTGAAGGTTTCTTCTGCGGTGTACAGCTGGTAGCCGTCCGGTGCATTGGTTTCTTTCAGCTTGTATGTGCCTGCCGGCAGTCCGGTGATGGTCGTTGCATCTTCTCCGGAAACAAACTGAATGGTCTTGCCGTCTGTACTGATGCTGTAATCCGTTCCCTTGACCAGTACTGTCTTGTTCCCGTTCTTATCGGTTCTGGACAGTTCCAGTTTCGTGGTATCCAGCACGTTTTCTGCGGTGATCTCCAGTGTTGCACCGGCTACTTCCGCACCGCTTCCTGCGTCCTGCTTGCTGATCGATACGACGTTGACAGCTTCCGCATCGCAGACCAGAATTTCTTCCTTGGTCTTATCGTAGTAATAATAGCCGTCAGCTGCCTTGTCATTCAGACTGTCGGCAGTGCCGGTAGTTTTTGTGACAACACCGTTTTCCACAGTAAAGGTCATCGTTGATTTGATTACCGTGTAGGTCTTTCCGATTTCTGTGTCTGTAAAAGCACCGCCGGTTTCTCCCAGAGTATAGGTGCCGTCCGGCAGCTTGCTCAAAATAGCATCTGTCTTGCCGGAAGTCCATGTAATAGACTTTGCATCTCTGCTGTCCACACGGATATTTGCTGTCACACCGTCCAGCGTTGCTCCGCTTTCGTCCGGATTTGTCAGTGTCAGGGTCAACGTTGCTCCGGTGACTTCCTGCTTTCCGGTGATGTCCTTCTTGCCAATGGTCAGCTTGGAGGCAGCATCTTCCATGACAACCTTATTGTCGTCCTTGGTCAGTCCGTTTACCTTTCCGACCTTGCCGTCAGCTCCGACCTCGAAGGTCATCTCCTCGGTCTTTTTGGTGAAGCCGTCCGGTGCAGTGGTTTCTTCCAGCGTGTACACGCCTGCCGGCAGATTTGCCAGTGTCACACCGCCCTTGGCGTTGTCCGAAGTCCATGTAATGGTGTTGCCGCTGGTTTCGATTCCAGCAGTGCTGCCGTCACTGTAGGAGCCCTTGACCTTGCTCAGGTCTGTTCCTGCCGGTGCAGTCAGTTTCAGTACGGCTCCGGTGAGTTCTTCTCCACCGCCGACTGCCTGCTTGCTGATCGTCACGCTGGGCTTCTGACCGTCCTTCATGGTAATGTCGTTGCCGGAAACGTCATATTCTGTGGTTCCCGTTGCATCAACTACACCGTTTTTAATGGTAAAGGTGAAGTCTGTGCTTACCTTGTTGTAGCCGTCCGGTGCAACTACCTCCGTCATGGTGTAGGTGCCGTCCGGCAGACCGGTGATGTCGGTCTTGTTTTTGCCGTCAGAAATAAAGGTCAGTTCCTTGCTGGTCAGCTGGTACTGAGATTCGTCGTCCACGCTGTCCGACTTGGTGAAGGTGGTTCCCGTTCTGGAGAGTTCTACCAGAACTTCGTTCCAGCTGCCGTCTGTCTTGGTAATGGTGATCTTTGCACCAGCCAGTTCCTTCAGAGAGGTGATGTCTTTCTTGCTGACGCTGATCTGCGACCGGTTGATGACAGTCAGTCCGTTTTCCGCCAGGTCAAAATTGCTGCCGTTGATCGGGTTGCCCTGTGCATCTGTGGTGACAATATAACCGTTTGCATTGACTGCAAAGGAAATGCTTACCGGTGCATAGCCTGTCATGGGCTTTTCTGTCAGGGTGTAATCGCCCTCTGCCAGTCCTGTGAGTTTCTCCGGATCTGCACCAGATGTCCATGTCTTGCTGTAGCCGCCAGGACCGGTCAGTGTCAATTCACAGCCTGCCATAGCGTTGCCCTTGACATCTGTTTTTGCAAAGGACAATTCCACTTGTGTGGTATTGGCATCAGTAATGACCTTTTCGCCCGGAATACCCGGCAGCAGGTCTACCCGACTGCTGTTGCCGGAGTAGGTAGCGAGGAATGTCTTGCTGCTACCTGCCGATCCTACTGTGGTTGTGCTGCCATTTTCCACGCGGTTGCCGTCTGCGTCCAGCTCAAAGACGTAATAGGTCTTGCTGCTGTCCAGTCCGTCAAAGGTAACAGACTTTTTGCCCTTGTCGCCGGCAGCAATGTTGATGTTCTTCTTTTCCACCTGCTGATAGCTGCCATTTGTGTCCTGCGTAAACAGTCCAACCTCAATTGCATGGTCAACTGCCGGATTGCCGTCCTCGGTTGCGATCTTCGTTACCTTGATCTGAGCCGGATTCTTGGTGGTGTTTGTGATAATGGTGTTTGCCTGCGGTGCGTCCTTGGTCAGGGTAAGTGCCGCAACCTGATTGTGGTCATCGCAGCAGTCATAAGAAACGTAGAATGTCGTATTTGTTTTCGTAGTGGAATCCTTGGGATCGAGAACAACAGGCATCTGGAAAGAAGCACCGTTTTCGACACGCTTGTCACCGTCCATTTCAAAGATGTAGTACGGAGTATCTGCTTTCAGACCGTCAAAGGTCACATCAGAACCTGCAGTAACATTCTTTGTTGTGCCGACCTGTGTGTAATCGTTCCCGCTCTTGGTGAACAGTCCCACGGAGAATACGGGTGTGCTCTTGACATCATCTGCGATCAGCACCTTGCTGACGGTGATGCTGTATTGGGGTTGTTCAAAGTTAGTGATTGTAGTAGTACCGCCTGCCTGTACTGCCGACCGTATTACCGGTAAGAAAGAGTAGCGGATACCACTATCCGCAGTGTAAGTACCAGAATCTCCTGTATAAGTCGGAACGCCGTTGGCATTGGTTTCCAGCACGTAGAAATCCACGCCCTTGGGCACATCTTTAAATGTCACGTCCTGCGAGCCTGCCTCGGTAAAGGTCAGGGACTGCACCGGTGCTTCCTCATAGCGAACATAATCGCCTGCCGCATTCTGGGTGAACAGGGCAAAATAGAAGGTGTCGCCGGTGACATCTCCACCTTCCATGCCTGCCAGGGTTTTGGTCAGTGTGATCTCACCTGTATTTTTGATATTGGTCACGTCGACCGTCTGGTTCGTTGTGTCATCAGTGGAGATCTTATTGCCGGTATATGCCGGTGTGTAGTTGCGAATCTGATTGCCCTTGGCATCTGTTTCCAGCAGGTAAACGTTGTTGGCGTTGTTGGTCTGCTGCTTGATCGAGGACAGGTCTACGTCCTTCATGGTGACAGAAGCCGCGGTCCGTCCTGCCGGAATGGTGGCGGAAATCACATCGCTCAACCGTGTGGTGTAATTTTCATCGGTAAACAGTGCAAAGTAGAACGTTGCGTCCTTGGTTTCTGCTTCTGTCAAGGTCTTGTTGACCGTCACATCAACGGTGGTGTCCGGTGTCTGTACCCAGACGCCGACCTTTGCCGGCTCTGCTACCATGACAGTATCGCCCAGAATGTCGGTATTCTGATAGGAGTACGCGAAGCTGTTCCACGCGATATTTTCTTCGCCGGTCTTTGCCACATAGCTGGGAACGGTTGCAGTAACTTTGACAACGACTTCCTCGCCAACCTCGACGGTCGTATCTTGCAGCTGGATCCGGAAGTCTACGGTATCGTCAGACTTGATGTTTGTCCAGTTCATGACATCGTTCTGCCCCAGCCAGTCCTTGGAGTACTCATTCAGGACGGAGGTCTTGTCGGTGGAATAGCTACGTGCTGTTTTATCAATTACATCTGTTCCGCCTACCATAACAGAATCAATGCTCTTGAGTTTCACGCCGAATGCGGAGAAACGCTCATAGCCGGAAACCAGACCCAAGTCACCCACATAGGGCAGACGGTCGATAATGGTCATGTTTTCCAGATCTACCGGAGAGTTGTTCTTGATGTGGAGTTCATAGGTCACATCTTCGCCCTGCATGCCCTGCACGTAGTTGTGCGTGGGCTGGCGGCTGTAACCGGTATCGGTTGCCGGGTCAGTATGAGGTGTGCCGTTGTGTCCATTATTCTCATAGGTAATCGTTTTCCAGGACTCTGTGGTCAGGCCAACGATATTATAGTTTGCATAGCTCCAGATCTGGTTGTCCTGCTTTTCGCCGGCAACCGTATCTTCTGCGGAGAACGGCTGGTCAACGGTGGCGTAACCGGTGTTGGTGATAACGCCCTCGCTTTCCTGTCCGTCCTTGACAGTGGTGGCGAACTGGAAGACGATGCACTTGTTCTTTTCCAGTTTAGTTGCCAGTTTGTCTACAGAGATAATCAGTTTCGAGCCGTCGGGCTTATAGGCATCACTGGGAACCGGTGTGCCGTTTTTCAGCAAGCCGTTGGCATCTGTTTCAAATGTAGAACTGCCGTCGTCGCTGTTATACGTCAGATCCAGCACCTGATAGGTCATCTGCAAACCGGTTTTGTTGCTGAACTGGTAGGTTGCCGGCAGATTGTCGGTCAGTGTCACGCCGTCCAGTTTCAGGTCTGCCACATCGGTGGAGTTGCCTCTGCCGTTGTACAGCACAGTCTGCCAGATCAGGGTATCACCGGCGGTGATGTAGCCGTTTCCTACCGGCTGTACAGCAGTGTCATCATAGGTCTGTCCTGCAAAGGAGGCTACTGCCAGCTTGGCGAAGCCGGGGGCAGGGGTGGTTTTGGTGAAGCTGATGTCCACCTTATCCTCCGGCGAGATCACACGGTCACTGCCGTCATTTTTGCCCTCCACCACTGTCACCTTGGAAAGGGTGTTTGTCAGTGTGACTTTTTTCGCCGTGCTGTTTGCCAGTTCCTGTGCCTTGTCGGCGGTCAGCTTGGCTTGGTAAGTCAACTTTACGCCACCGCCCCACTGATTTTCAAATTTTTCTGTGGAAACAAATGTAAAGGTCAGCGTCTGTCCAACTTGAGTTGCCTGAATGCCACTCAAAGCTGTATGATTTGCAGTTCCCTCTACACTATCTAGCACATATTCCATGCCGTCCGGCAGCGTATCTTCTACAACGATCTTTTTCCCAGCATAGTCATTATTTGAACCAGAAAGTGCCAAGCTGTAACTAAATGTTTTCTGCTCCAGCTCTGCCGCTGTCTTATCAACGATATTGGTCGTTTTGTCCGCACTATTTGTCAGTGACTTTTTCGCCTCAAAAACAGTATTGCTTACTGGATTCAAAATCATGTCATGTGCATACCAAGTTACAGTTTTGCTTCCGTGTTCGTTTACAGTCAGACCGCCTACTGCGGTATAGTTATAGACACCACTCTGTGTTCCGAACTTTGTTTCAAATGCACTTAATGTCTGCATCAATGCACTATTATTCAGATCATAAATACCACCAAACCCCTGAATTCCATTTTTTTCATGATTGTAGTCATTATTATTAGTGACATCGTTTGCAAGTACCACGTATTCCACTGTCACTGATTCGCCAGCCGCCAGCTTGATTCCCATAATATTAAAGGTTTCAGCCGCATAGCCTCCATGAGATCTATTATCTTGCTCTACAGTAACAGTCTGAATTCTGGAGTCAGACGCATTGCCGTTAATTGCAACGACTTTCAGAACATCAGAAGCTTCCCACTTCAACGTTGTACCATAATCATATAAGTACAGGTTTTCCATGGTCGTGGTTCCCTTGTTGGTAAAAGTCGCCTGATATGTTAGCTTATCACCATTTACAATTTCTGTTGTATCATCTGCTTGTATACCATTTACTGCAATGATTTTCTTTTGCAAGCTATATTTGCTTAAATCTTCACCGCCGTAAATAGTATGCGTCGCAGTACCCTTTTCTTCAGCACCTTCATATACTTTTGCGGTATTTGTCAGTGCTGCGGCTGTTGCAGAATCTTCCACATTTGCATATACTGTCAAAGTAATTGACTTCCCTTTTGGAACAGTAATCGTTCCGCCGGCAGTCAATGTTTTTGTATCAACGGAAGTAATATTTTCTGTGGTGTCGTCTGATAAGGTCAAAATGCCATATGCACCACTATTTTCACGGAATGTCATGCCGTCCGGCAAGATGTCCTCTATTTTCACATTTTCAGCATCTGCTTCACCATTATTCGTTACTGTAATTGTGTAAACAACATCTTTTGCCGTGCCAAATGTGTAATTGCCGACATCTGCCGTCTTCGTAATCCCCAGCTGTGCTTTCGGTACATCCGGTGTAAACTTCACTTTATTGGAAGACTTGCCGTCTACCTTTGCCACATTGGAAATTTCTCCGGCCACGTCGTCTCTGATTGTACCAGTTACCGTGATCTGCACCGTTTTTCCTGCCGGAACGTCAATTTTATCCGGAAAGTCTGATCTTGTAACACCATCTACGGTATAAGTCATATTCTCCAGATTGTATGACAGACTATCATCTGAAACAAGAACACCTTTCGCGTCCTTTGCACCGGAGTTGGTAACAGAAATGGTATAGGTCGCAGTCTGTCCGGCAATGTGGGGGTAGTACTTCTGTCCCAGATCCTTACCCTTATAAGTTACATAACCGCTTTTTACCGGCGTTTCGATCACTGCCTTGTCTTCCTTGACAGAGATCGTTGCCTTGGCTGTATTGTTGCCGTCGGTCACTTCGTTGGTCAGGTTTGTAGTCTGGTCTTTGGAAACCTTGCAGACCACCTTTGCTGTCACCGTTGCACCGGCAGCGACATTCTGGAATGTCACGCTGTTTCCGGAAACAGTACCGTCTGCGGCTGTGATGCTCTCCAGTGTCATGCCGTCCGGAACGTTATCTTTCAGGGTGATATTTCCGGCAGCATCACCGGTATTCGAAGCGGAGATCTCAAATTCTACAGTATCCCCGTTCACGTAGTATGCTTTTCCATTTTGTACGGTTTTTCCAATACTGAACTTCGGCCCCTGCGGAGCAGAAACCTTCAGTTCCACGCTGTTTCCGCCGATGGTCGAGTAGCTGGCATCGTCACCGTAGGGCTTGCCGGAAACGGTCAGGCTGTTGGTGACCTTGCCGTCCGCGGTGCCGTTCATCTTCACGGTGCTGCTGTTCAGAGGCAGTGCCACGTTCAGATTAACCGCCGGCATCTCGGCATTGGTGTTCTTGCTGTCCACGGTGAAGCTGATCTTGGCAGTGCTGCCGCTGACATCTACGCTCAGGTTGCCGGCAGTGTAGCCTTTTGTCGCAACGGCAGACTTGACGGCGTTTTCCACCGCGGTCTGTGCATCACCGATAAAGGTCATTTCCGACAGTGAAATGGTGTCCTCGAATTTCAGGGACTGTACCCATTCCACGCCGCTTTTCTTGGTGACGTTGTTCGCCGAAGCACTCAGGGTATAATTTACCGTGGTGCCGGCAGCCAGCTGTGCCGCTGTCAGGGCGTTTCTGTCCTCCGACTTGGACGCACTCCACTGCCGTTTTGCCTTGGCAGTAATTGTACTGCTGGCATTCTTGCCTGTGCTGTCCTGTACGATCTTTACGGTCGAGGTCGTTCCGCCCGGGGTCTTGCCGTTTTGGAACTTCGCCTGTAGCCGGACCTGTTTGGTCTGACCGTTGTCAATATCAAAGGCGATATACCGGCTGCCGTCGCTGTTGACATGCAGGGTATAGCCGTTATAAACGGCACCGTCCTTAAAGCCGTTTCCGGCGAAGTTCGGCAGCAGCAGATTCTTGTCGGTGATCTCGATCCGATAAGAATCCATCTCTCCTTCATTGACGTTGTTTCCGGAGATCGTCGACATCAGATAGAACACATCTCCCGTATTCACTTCATCAATCGGATTATACTTGCTGTCCCGAAATTCGACACTGGCGTTTGTCAGTACCAGCGGTCCGCCGGATCGTCCGTTATTGTCTGCCGATACCGGAAACAGCATCGACGGCAGGCAGGTCACGATCATCAGGACTGCCAGCAAGACACTGATGACTCTTGTACGCAGGTGTCTTGTCTTTTCTGTCTGCATAAAAAAACTCCTCTCATTGCGGGAACGCTGCACGCAGTCTGTTTTGCATTCTTTCGTGCAAACTTTATGCGGCGTTTCCTCAGATTTTTTGCACGGGGAAACCGGTTCCCTGTGCAGATTTGCACCGTGGCAGCAACATCGACAAAAACGATATACATACCACATTTTTTACAGCAATTTCCACTAACTCCGCCGTTTTTAACTGTTCAATTGTTTCCACAATCAAAAGAACATTTTGGAGTAAATCACGGAAATCGCTCTGATACACCTTTATTATACTGATTATCTGTGAAATTTTATATCACTTTTTATGTAATATTCGAAAAGTAAGGGGAAGGTTCAGGCAGTCTGTTCAAGCTGCTTCCCGATTCTCCAATTTTTGCAGCGGCATCTCCGGCGAATGGCTGTCCGAATTTACCCGCGTGCAACTTCTTTCAATCACATATGACGAATCACGCCATTGTTTTTTCAAATATTTCGTGAAAAAAGCTATTGCAACCTTGCCCAAAATCCGGTATAATAAATAGTGGGGGATGTTCCAGAGGAAACGGAACAGTCCGCAGTATGGCAAATCGAAGCCAGCACTGATAAATGGCACGCCTATGCCGAATGCATTGAGGAGGATATTATGGTAGCAAAAACAACAGAAAATCCCCAGAGAGAAGAATTAAAACAAAAATTCGTAGACCGACTTCAGCTGGAGTGCAGCGTTTCTCCGGACGAAGCTTCTGACAAACAAATCTATCAGGTGCTGTCTGCCCTGATGGTCGAAAAGCTGAAGCACAAGCGGCAGCATTTTATCAATAAAACCAATTCCGTCGGCGGAAAGAACGTTTACTATCTGTCCATGGAATTCCTGATGGGTCGTTCCCTGAAGACCACCCTGTACAATCTGGAACTGGCAGATGATGTCCGTGCGATCCTGCAGGATTATCACATCAATCTGGACAGCATTTTCGAGTGCGAACCGGACGCTGGTCTGGGCAACGGCGGTCTGGGTCGTCTGGCAGCATGCTATCTGGACGCAATGGCAACACAGGAAATCCCTGCAACCGGTCACTCGATCTGCTATGAGTACGGTATCTTCAAGCAGATTCTGGAAGACGGCTGGCAGACCGAAGAGCCGGACAACTGGCTGCCGGGCGGCAGCGTATGGCTGGACCCGAAGCCGGACGAAGCCATTGAAGTCCACTTCGAGGGCAACGTACAGGAATACTGGCAGGATTCCTATCACTATATTTCCCATGTCAACTACAACACCGTTATTGCGATCCCGTATGACATGTACGTTTCCGGTTACGGCAGTGCCGGCGTTTCTACCCTGCGTCTGTGGAAGGCACAGGCACCCAGCTTTGACATGAAGGAATTCAACGAGGGCAACTACGAACAGGCTCTGTCCCGCAACTCCATGGCAAATGCGATCTCCAAGGTACTGTACCCCAACGACAACCATCTGGAGGGCAAGTCCCTGCGTCTGCGTCAGCAGTACTTCCTGTGTGCCGCAGCTATCGGCGACATCGTCAACCACCACATGAACGTATACG
>ENA-OQIE01001335-OQIE01001335.1-human-gut-metagenome-genome-assembly--contig:-NODE-1335-length-11475-cov-3.382699_pt1 | contig 11475 bp, 9 predicted proteins | sample MGYA00242569_ERZ504731 | MGnify/ENA primary metagenome ERZ504731 (study PRJEB26092, sample SAMD00036208) | human gut metagenome | host: Homo sapiens | study: EMG produced TPA metagenomics assembly of...
ATTCCGGTAATATCTCCATCCAGATAGTCCAGTACCTGAACCGAAAATCCTTTTGTCTGAAACCACCTGGTATACATACGGTACAGCATGTTCACCCAGTCACATGCCTCCGTTCCGCCTGTTCCGGCATGTAATGTCATAATCGCATTGCAGGAATCATATTCTCCAGATAACAATGTCTCAATTCTGAGTTTTTCAAAATCTTCCTCAAAATGAGCAATATCCTTTTCAATTTCCTTCACCATCGAGCGGTCTTCCTCTTCATCAACCATCTCAATCAGTGTACAAATATCATCATACTCCGAATATAATGCATGGACCACTTTCAAATGTTCCTGAAGATCTTTTAATTCTTTCATGATTTTTTGTGATTCTTCCGGCGCATCCCAGAATCCCGGTTCTTCTATCTTACGTTCCAGTTCCTCAACCCTGTTCTCTTTGCCGGAAATGTCAAAGTGAATCCCTCATTTCGGCAAGAGGTTCTTCATAGGAGTTCATAATTCCCTTATACTGTTCTAATTCAATCACACTGCCTCACCTCTTTCTTTTTTATGTTTTTAACTTACTGCATAACGACATCTCTCCCGTCACTTTTCGCAACGGGAGATTCATCCCTTTTTCGATTTGTCTGTTATTTATTTCTTCCACAGCACTGTTTGTACTTCTTACCACTTCCACATGGGCAAGGGTCATTTGGATAGATTTTCTTGCTTTCCCGCTTCTTCGGCTCACGAAGAGCTGTGTCATCTTTATTGGTTCCAGTGACTTTTGCGACCTGCTCGCGCTCAGCTTTCTGCTCGATTCTTACATGCATCAAAGTTCTGACTGTTGTCTCTGTAATTGCCTGAGTCATCTCGCCGAACATATCATATCCAAGCATCTTATACTCAATCTTCGGGTCACGGTTACCGTAAGCCTGAAGACCGATTCCCTGACGGAGCTGATCCATATCGTCAATATGATCCATCCATTTTGCATCAATAACTTTTAAAAGCACGACACGTTCCAGCTCACGGATATGCTCTGGCTCCGGAAACTCTGCTTCTTTTGCTTCATATGCTTTTGCTGCGCGCTCTTTTAACAGATGCTTCAGCTCTTTCTGTCCCATGCCTTTGACATCATCCGGTGTCACCGGTGCCATCGGAATGACCGCTCCTATTACACGGTTCAATTCAATCAGATCCCAGTCCTCATAGTCCTGATCTACTGAAACTTCAGCATCTACAGTATTCTCAATGTAATCGTTAATCATATGGAAGATGGAATCACGCATATTCTCGCCATCCAGCACACGTCTTCTCTCTTCGTAGATGATTTCTCTCTGCTCATTCATAACCTGGTCGTACTCTAACAGATTCTTACGAATTGCAAAGTTATTGCTCTCAATCTTCTGCTGAGCTTTCTCAATCGCACTGGAAAGCATCTTATGCTCGATCTGCTCGCCTTCTTCTACTCCAAGCGTCTCAAACACCTGCATCAGTCTCTCAGAACCGAACAGTCTCATCAGGTCATCTTCCAGAGAAATGTAGAATCTAGATTCTCCCGGATCTCCCTGACGTCCGGAACGGCCACGTAACTGGTTATCAATACGTCTGGATTCGTGACGCTCAGTACCGATGATCTTTAATCCACCGGCTTCTCTTGACTCATCATCCAGCTTGATATCGGTACCACGGCCTGCCATGTTGGTCGCGATGGTAACGGCATCTGCCTGTCCTGCCTGAGCTACGATCTCAGCCTCAAGCTCATGGAACTTGGCATTCAATACATTGTGGGGGATTCCCTCTCTCTTCAGCATTCTGCTGAGAAGCTCGGAAGTCTCGATGGTGATCGTACCAACCAGTACCGGCTGATGTTTTGCGTGCGCTTCCTTAACTGCCTCTACAACGGCGTTGAATTTCTCTTTCTTTGTCATGTAAACAGCATCATCAAGGTCTTTACGCTGTACTACACGGTTGGTCGGGATCTCTACAACGTCCATGCCGTAAATATCACGGAACTCTTTTTCTTCGGTAAGGGCTGTACCTGTCATACCGCCTTTTTTATCATATTTGTTGAAAAAGTTCTGGAAGGTAATGGTTGCAAGAGTCTTGCTCTCTCTCTTAACCTTCACATGCTCTTTCGCCTCGATTGCCTGATGAAGACCATCGGAGTAACGACGGCCCGGCATGATACGACCGGTAAACTCATCAACGATCAGGATCTCGTCATCTTTTACAACATAATCCTGATCCTTGTGCATCAGATTATGTGCACGAAGTGCAAGGATGATGTTGTGCTGGATCTCCAGGTTTTCCGGATCTGCCAGGTTCTCGATATTAAAGAATTTCTCAACCTTCTTGATACCCTGCTCGGTAAGGTTGACGATCTTATCTTTCTCATTTACAACGAAGTCACCGGTCTCGATAACCTCCTCACCCATGATGGCTGCCATCTTGGTCATCTCATGGCTGGCCTCACCACGCTCCAGCTGCTGTGCAAGGATATCGCACACCTCATAAAGCTTGGTGGACTTGCCGCTCTGTCCAGAAATGATCAGAGGTGTACGTGCCTCATCGATCAGGACAGAGTCGATCTCATCGATGATACAGTAGTGAAGATCTCTCTGAACAAGCTGTTCTTTATAGATGACCATGTTGTCACGAAGATAATCAAATCCAAGTTCGTTGTTTGTTACGTATGTGATGTCACATCCGTATGCCGCACGACGCTCTTCCGGCTTCATGTCGTTAAGTACCACGCCTACAGTCAGGCCAAGGAACTCGTGAACCTTACCCATCCACTCAGCATCTCGTTTTGCCAGGTAGTCGTTGACGGTTACGATGTGGACACCTTTTCCCTCAAGGGCATTCAGATATGCAGGAAGTGTGGAAACAAGAGTTTTACCTTCACCTGTTTTCATCTCGGCGATACGGCCCTGGTGAAGGATGATACCACCGATGATCTGTACACGGTAATGCTCCATTCCAAGTACACGCTTGGCTGCCTCACGTACGGTGGCAAATGCTTCTGGAAGAAGATCATCCAGTGTTGCACCTTCTGCAAGACGTTTCTTATATTCTCTTGTCTTGTCTCGTAACTGCTCATCCGTAAGCTGCTGCATCTGAGACTGATAGCTCTCGGTTTTTTCAACCAGCGGCATGATACGTTTTACCTCACGCTGGCTGCGGGTTCCAAATACTTTTGAAAAAACATTCATGTTTCTGCTCCAATCATTTTATTCGAATAAGACTGCTGTCTCTGATCTGTCCAATTTTGGATCATTCCAGTTCTCTGTTGATATCCGTTATACTGGATCACATATGGTATATATTCTACCACTTTCCTGTTATAAAAACAATGAACAATTATTTAACAAATCATGTCAGGAACAACAGAGTTATTGTTCACTCCGTTCTCAGTAACACAATAGAAAATATCCCGCATAGGATCCTGTTTTCGAGGATCCCGCGGGATATTACAGATCTTATTTTCTTACTTTTACATTTTTCACACTGCTCCAGGCACCGTAATATGTCTTTCCGCTCACTTTTTTGTATGCACGGATACGAACATAATAAGTGCTTCCCTTTTTCAAACCGGAAAGTGTTCGGGTCAGTGCACTGGTGGACACTGTTCTGGCCCCTCTCATGGACCTTGAGGCCGCATACTGGATCTGATAGCCGGAAGCGCCAACTGCTTTTTTCCAGCGGACAGTCAGCTTCCCGGAAGCCTTGCTGGACGGTTTGTACTGCACCGGAGCTGTCAGGCGGACGATCCTGCTACCGTTTTTGTTATAAGCACTTAAAGCAGAGCCCTTGTATGCACGGACTGTATAGGTATACATGGTTCCTGCTTTTACTGATCCGTCTGTATAGACCAGCGTATTGCTTCCGCTTACGGTAGCGATATTGACCCACTTGCTGCTGTTTCCGGTCCTTCGATAGATCTTATAGCCGGAAGCATTTGCAGCTTTTTTCCATTTGAAGACGATGCCGGCAGGGCTGTTGGAAGTGCCGGATAACCCGGGCGTGGTAAGCTTTACCGTTGTAATGGCCGCGGAACGGAACTGGTATCTGACGGATTCGATTCTATCTGTTTCCTGCCATTGACCACCTGTGTAAGTATATTTTGCGAAAAAGACATACAGATTATAGGTTGCCGCCTTATTGATTCCCTTGGCAGAACCGATCTTCCATGCTGTATGCATCTGACTATATGTCGGATTAGTGGCTGTACTCCAGTAAACAGGCACCCACTTCACATCTCCAGGCCCGGGATTTGTATTCGTAGTTCCCGCACCGATCACAGTAAACTCATAAAATGTATTCGGAGTAAATTTCAGCGGAGATTCCAAACCTCTTAAAACACTATCTCTGGAATTATATACTTTCGGTGTATAGGCTGGTGTCGGCGTTACATCATATTTCGGGCGGGTCCCCCTGTAATTTAGTTTTAATTTTTTCAGGTTGCTGGTTCTTCCGTCTGAACCCAATACCTTAAGATACAGATCAAATTCTTTCTCTATATCCAGATTCTTAAGATATATCACAAAGCTTCGGTCTGTAGTAACCGCCACATGAGAGTTTCCCATATCAAGCTTCGGAACATCAGATGTTCCGTCCTTTTTTCTCGCTGCAGCTTTGTAGTAACAGGCTCCGTTTGCATCAACTTGCAGTGTCACGTTTACAGAACTGCGGCTTACCCATTTTTCTCCGGTCCATTTTACGTTTATTTTGGGCACCGGTGTTGGTGTCACTGTCGGTGTCTCTGTCGGCTCAGGATCCGCGGTCGGTGTCACTGCCGGTGTCACTGTCAGCTCCGGATCTGACGTTGACGTAGCTTCTGCGGTTTCTTCTTCCATACTGTCTTCTGCAGGCTGCTCGGTCTCTCCCATAGGCTCTGTAGTTTCCTCTGCTGAAAACATCTCCTGGCTGTTAGCAGCATTTTCTACGATTTCTGCATCACCGCTGCCAAACTCTGCAGCCATACCGGTTGCCGGAAGCAACGTCACACAAAGCGCGGCACTTAAAAAAAGTGCCAGAACTTTTTTCTTCATTTACCTTCCTCCTCGCATATGTCTTCATTATATAATTCTCCCCTATTGCTTGCAACAGAAAAGAAGCCTGATTTTGCTGTGACATAAAAGGCTCCGGAAACCTGCCGATTTCTCACACAGATTCCCGGAGCCTTCCATTCAATATTCAGTTGTGATAATAAAATCCCCTATCAGAACTCTGGTTCGATCAGTCCGTAAGTATTTCCTTTACGTTTATAAACTACGTTAACCTGCTCTGTCTCAGCATTAAAGAATACAAAGAAATTATGTCCGAGAAGCTCCATCTGTACGCATGCATCTTCCGGATACATTGGTTTGATCCCGAATTTCTTGGTACGGATGATCTTAACTTCCTCATCCTCTTCATAATCCTTATCAAGGTATGCCTTCTGGAAGTTTGTGGATTCCTGCTGCTTGTCAACGATCTTGTTCTTGTATTTACGAAGCTGACGCTCAATTACCTCTTCAACCAGATCGATGGATACATACATATCATTGCTTACCTGCTCGGAACGGATAATGTTACCTTTCACAGGGATCGTTACCTCGATCTTCTGGCGATCCTTCTCAACGCTTAAGGTTACTGAAATCTCAGTTTCAGGAGTGAAATACCTTTCAAGTTTACCAAGCTTGTCCTCAACAGCTGTTTTAAGTCCTTCGGTTACTGCTATATTCTTTCCACTAATAATAAATTTCATGACTTCCATCCCCTTTGCTGTTTTATGTTGCTATTATAACATATTAAATTGAATTTTAACATCACTTTTCAAAAATTTCATAAATTTTTTCCAAATTTATTCGATATATTCCTTCAAAATGTTTTTTTTGTCGTGAATGCGCAACTATTAGAGTATTTCATCTAATTAATTCATTACAAATGTATATCTGCACACCAGTGCCAGAAGATTGATGGGACAAAAGCATCTGCTTCACTATTTGTATATACTATTTCATTTTAGCCAGAGCTTCAAAGGGTATACTTCCGCCAAAAATATCCAAAGCACTGCCAACAGTTACATCCAATCTGCCCTGTCCTGCTTTTCGAAGTTCTTCAATATCTGCCATAGAACCCACACCGCCTGCATAGGTCACCGGATGGGCTATATATTGTCCCAGAAGCTTTGCAAGCTCTGTTTCCACACCTCGGGCCTTTCCTTCCACATCCACTGCATGGACCAGAAATTCGTCGCAGAAGCTTCCAAGCCTTTCCATCAGCTCCGGTGTCACGATCTCTTCTGTAAATTTCTGCCATCGGTCTGTGACAATATAATATTTGCCATCTTTTTTGCGGCAGCTCAGGTCAAGTACAAGATGTTCTTTCCCTGCAGCATCACGGATCTTCTCCAGATTTTCCCAGGAGATCACTCCGTTTTTAAACACATAGGAGGTTACGATCACGTGGCTGGCGCCAGCCTCCAGATATTCTGCCGCATTCTCCGGGCAGATGCCGCCTCCGATCTGAAGCCCTCCGGGATATTTTCCCAGAGCCTGAAGTGCCTGGGCTTTCGTTGCTTCATAGTTCGGGGAATCCTTTCCGTTCAGAAGGATCACATGACCGCCCTTTAATCCTGCCTTCTTATAAAGCTCTGCATAGAATGCCGCATCCTGCTCTGACACAAAATTTTCTGCCGCCTGATCCCCCTGATCCTTCAGGCTTCCTCCTACGATCTGTTTTACCTTTCCGTTATGTATATCAATGCATGGTCTGAATTTCATAATCCTGTCCTCCATTTTCTTTCCATGCACTGATAATAGCATCTGAAACAGTTTTATGCAATGCTGTGGTAAAATATCTGTTATCTTCCTTCTACCGCATTTCCCACTGCGTTTCCGATATCATCCACTGCATTACCTACACCGTCGCCAAGGTCCTTTACACTGTCACCCAGCTCACCGGATACAGTTCCGTCATTTTCGTTTCTGTCAGCATCCGCAGCTCCGGGTGCTGCTGTCCCGTTATTTCCATTTCCTGCAGGCGTCACGGTAATATTTCCATCGGACATCTCATTGTTATCCGTGCCGGAATCCTTAATGCTCTCTCCATTGTCCTTCACACCGTCATTGTCTGCTTTTTCTTCCATAGTTTCATCTTCTGCGGCAGTATTTTCGTTTGTATCTTTTTCCTTATCCTTCATGTTTTTATCTTTTTCATCCACTGTTTCATCCGCATTGTTTACCTCTGTGCCGCAGGCTGTAAATGTACACAGAGACAGGGTAAGCAAAGTACCAAAAAGAATCGCCTTCCATTTTTTCATATGATCTTCTCCTTTTTCTGAAAAATTCTGTATTCCTAATATGGCACTTTTTCCGCTATCCTATTCTGGGAAAAATTTCAAAAACCGCAATTTCATCCAAAAAAGACGGGGTCCGATCTTACACGAACCCCGTCTGTATTACCTGTAATTTTATTCTGTTGCGGCTCAATCTGTCAGGATCAGCCGATCACGTCACTCATATCATAACGTCCTGCCGGTTTGCCTGCAAGAAATTTGGCTGCTTCTACAGCACCTTTTCCAAAAATAGCCTTGGAATATGCAGTATGCTTGAACTCGATCACTTCGTCCTGACCTGCAAAAATTATCTCATGCTCACCTACGATAGTTCCGCCGCGAACTGCGGAGATACCGATCTCCTTATCATCGCGTTTTTCACGTTTCTGGCTGCGGTCATATACATAATGATACTGATTATCCATAGCTTCATTAATGCTGTCTGCCAGCGCAAGTGCAGTACCACTTGGTGCGTCTAATTTCAGGCGGTGATGTTTCTCTACGATCTCCATATCAAAGCCTGCAGCTGCAAGAACCCTGGCTGCGTCCTGAACCAGCTTCAGAAGTGTGTTGATACCAAGAGACATGTTTGCGGATTTCAGCACTGCTACCTTTCGGGATGTTTCTTCCACTTTTGCAAGCTGCTCCTGGCTTAAACCGGTACTGCACAGAACAACCGGGATCTGGCGTGCCGCGCTGTACTCAAGAAGCTTGTCTGTTGCCTTTGCGGAAGAAAAATCAATGATCGCATCTGCCTCTACCTGACATGCGTCAATATCGGTAAATACCGGATAGCTGTTTTTTCCCTGATCTGCAATATCAATACCTGCTACGATCTCAGCATCCGGATCTTTCTCCACAATGCCGCTGATGACATGGCCCATATGTCCGTTGCAGCCGTGCATGATGATTTTTACCATAGTATATTCTCCTTTACCTTTCGCTTACAGTCAGATCACTTAGCAAGCTTAAGGCCGAATTTCTCGATCTCTTTTGCAAGAGCTGCCTTTGTGTCCTCTTCCATCTCGCAGAGCGGCATACGAAGCGGCCCTACGTTCATTCCCATAAGATTCATAGCTGTCTTAACAGGAATCGGATTTACTTCGCTGAACAGCGCATTGATCAGCGGAAGAGCTTTCAGCTGATCCTCTGTTGCTCCCTTGGTGTCGCCGTCGAAATATTTCATAACCATGTCATGTGTAAACTTCGGTGCAACGTTGGAAAGTACGGAAATAACTCCAAGTCCGCCAAGAGAAAGAATCGGAAGTACCTGATCATCATTTCCGGAATAAAGCTCAAGCTGTCCGTCTGCCAGAGACATCATCTTGGCGATCTGGGAAAGATCTCCTGTTGCTTCCTTGATTCCGACAATGTTCTTTACATTCTTTGCAAGGTAAGCTGCTGTAGCCGGCTGGATGTTGCAGCCTGTACGGCTCGGTACGTTGTACATGATGAGCGGAGTTTCCGGAACTGCATTGGCAATTGCTGTGTAATGAGCGATAAGACCCTTCTGTGTAGCCTTGTTATAGTAAGGTGTTACAATAAGAAGAGCGTCTGCGCCATAGGAAGCTGCTTCCTTGGACATCATGATCGCTGTCTCTGTACAATTGGAACCTGTTCCTGCGATAACAGGCACACGTTTGTTAACTTTATCAATTGTGAACTTAATTGTCTGAAGATGCTCTCCGTGTGTCAGAGTAGAAGATTCTCCTGTTGTTCCACAGATAACGATGGCGTCTGTGCTGTTCGCGATCTGATCCTCAAGGATCTCCTCAAGTTTCTCAAAATTCACTTTACCGTCTTCATGCATAGGTGTTACGATTGCAACGCCTGTTCCTTTAAAAATTGCCATTTGTCTTCCTCCTTCTTTCTTCTGTGAAATATTGCTTATTCCCGTTCCTGGTCAGTCAGCTCTGTTGTTATCGTGGTAATACTATCCACATAGGGCTTCAAAGCATCCGGAAGCCAGCGTCCGGTCATAATTATATGCATACTTTCATCCTTCTGCTTAAGCATATCGATGATCGTCTCAACTGGAGCGATTCCTTTATCCATAAGCCCGAGGATCTCATCCAGCAGCAGAAAATCACACTCTCTGGTAGCAATTACCTTCCGTGCGAAATTAAGGCCATTGAGAATATTGGTTCTCTCTTCTGCCTTTTCCTGCTCACTCAGGTCATTATAGCAGGTGTCCATTTTTTCGAAACGGAAAATCTTGAAATCAAAATTATCCAGTTCCTCAAGGAAATCCAGTTCTCTGCGTTCCCTGCCCTTGAGGAACTGTATGATGATCACACTTTTTCCCTGTGTAGCAAAGCGCAGCCCCCGGCCTACAGCCAGAGTTGTCTTTCCTTTCCCGTTCCCGCAATAAACCTCTGTTATTTCTCTTTCCATGATTTTTCCTCTTACTGTTAGTGAAACCGGTAATTCCCCATTTTTCTGATTTTTTTAATATTACCGCAGATTGGCTGGAAATGCAAGTGTTACCTTAATGTTCTCACCACTATTCCAAAATATATCCAATGTTACTCAACATATTCCAATTTACTCACCGAAACTTCATAGGCAATCCTTTTTTCTGTTTCGTTTTCACTAATCCGTTTCATGTACTCCCTGCTCTGGATCCTGCCCCAGATCAGTACATGCCCGCCTACTTCAAAAGCAGAAGCATATCTGGCATTTCTTCCCCAGCATATACATGGTATGTAATCGGATTTTCCGTAAGGTCGATTGACTGCCATCAGAAGATCTGCGATCTCTCTTCCCAACGGTGTTTTTCTGTATACAGGCGGTTTACAGATATATCCGTCCAGAAAGATCTGATTGACCGGCACAGGTTCTTCGTCCTCCCCCACAAACTTCACTTCCCGGGCAAAGACTGAAAGCACAAGCCGGTTTCTCTTTTCTTCATGACGGTTATAGGATCGGAACTGTCCGTGGATCTCGATATATTCTCCCACATAATCCTGTGTGATATCGATCAGCCGCTCAGACACCATCACCGGGATCCTGTCCTCCGAATCGCTGAGACGTTTTACCAGGATATCCATCATGTAAAATCCTTCTCCAAAGACCTGATGGCTGAAAGTAAACCCCGTAGCGATCCGTCCCATAACGGATACCTGATTGTTTTCAATAATTTTATCTGCCATAATAAGTAGCTCTCCTTCCTCTTCGTGTATTTCGTCTATATCAATCTATGTGTATTTACGGTATAATATGCCTGAAAAATGAAAAACCAAAAATATTTTTTTATGTCTTGTAATCTCACAAAAATGTGATAGACTATAAATTTGGACATCATTTTTAACAAAAAAGATTACTTATATATGGAAAGAAAGGATTTGGATTATATGAAGACCAAGCGTGAAGATGTTCGTAACGTGGCCATTATCGCCCATGTCGATCACGGTAAAACAACACTTGTTGACGAGCTTTTGAAACAGAGCGGTGTTTTCCGTGAGAACCAGGAAGTCCAGGAACGTGTCATGGACTCCAACGATATTGAGCGTGAGCGCGGCATTACGATTCTCTCCAAAAACACCGCAGTTCATTATAAGGATGTAAAAATCAATATCATCGATACTCCAGGTCATGCGGACTTCGGCGGCGAGGTAGAGCGTGTGCTGAAGATGGTAGACGGCGTTATTCTTCTTGTGGACGCCTTCGAGGGTGCCATGCCTCAGACTAAATTTGTACTTCGTAAAGCTCTCGAACTGAACCTGCATGTTATTGTCTGCATCAATAAGATCGACCGTCCGGAAGCACGTCCGGAGGAGGTTGTCGACGAGGTTCTGGAGCTTCTCATGGATCTGGACGCATCTGACGAACAGCTGGACTGCCCGTTCCTGTATGCCTCCGCAAAAGCCGGCTATGCAGTTCGTAACCTTGAGGACAAACCTGAGAATATGGCTCCGCTTTTTGAGACCATCCTTGATGCGATTCCTGCTCCGGAGGGAGATCCGGACGGAGATACGCAGGTTCTTATCAGCACCATCGACTACAATGAGTATGTAGGCCGTATCGGTGTCGGTAAGGTTGAGCGCGGAACCATTTCCGTGAACCAGGAGCTGATGCTTCTGAACCATCATGACCCTGACAAACACGAGCGCGTAAAGATCAGCAAACTCTACGAATTTGACGGGCTGAACAAAGGTGAGGTTAAAA
>ENA-OQIE01001352-OQIE01001352.1-human-gut-metagenome-genome-assembly--contig:-NODE-1352-length-11367-cov-12.794154_pt1 | contig 11367 bp, 10 predicted proteins | sample MGYA00242569_ERZ504731 | MGnify/ENA primary metagenome ERZ504731 (study PRJEB26092, sample SAMD00036208) | human gut metagenome | host: Homo sapiens | study: EMG produced TPA metagenomics assembly of...
AACACTCATAGGGTTTTCAACCCTACAATTTTTGAAGCCAACTTTTAGTCGACCCTATCTAATTGCGGATTACCTTTTTATTTTGTACTGTGCTACCGAGGACTATGTAGCTAGTCCTTTTTCTTTATATCTAAAATTTTAAATGTTACATATATGTAATATCCAATTATAAATAAATAAATTAATATATATATAATGTTATTTGTTAATGTAAAAAGTTTCTTTCCATATCCTAATAAATATAAAAGAATATATATTGAAGAAATAAAAATTAAAACATTGGAGCTTTTTTTTACTCTAGATAATGTTGTCGATAACAGAATCACACAAATCCAAGAGTGTATAATAAAATGTATGACAAAATGTTGCATTGGTATCAAAGCTCCTTTTTCATTCTTTATGTATCTTTATATAGAAATTTTAACAAGTATAAATTAAAAAACATAGTCTATTAATGCTCTAAAATACATGATACAATTTAAAGGTAGTCAATAAGTACGTGTCCTCGTACTTAGCTTTTGCTAAGTCTCGGACGTTTACTTTTAAAAAGTTCATGGTATAATCTAAATAGGCAAAAGTTGAAGATGAATCTGCCACGTGAGAAGAACTGAACTCATCACTCAGTTCTTCTTTTTTTTACAAAAAAAAGCAGGTTGTCCGCTTTTTTCATCGATTTCGATTGTTTTTATTTTTCTCTAAATCCATTGCTTCTAACTGAATTCACAACAAAAGAATTTCTTCTTACCTATATTTTATTTATCATCTTTACTTTTTAAGTAATATCCGCCATTTCTATTCGAGCCACGATGCTCTACATAAACAGTCAAGTTTCTTTTTAACTCATTTTTTATCATATCCCTGCTAACTGATGGCAAATTTGTTTGGATTATTTCAGATAGTTTTATTGTGTTTATTCCAGGATTCAGTTTTAAAGCTTTCATTATTTCTAATCCCAAATCGCTTATTGGGTCAGTTATTGGGTCAGTTATTGGGTCAGTTATTGGGTCAGTTATTGGGTCAGTTATTGAGTCATTCTTTAGATAGTTAACGTTCGGTAATGTGACAAAAAAGAAATTTTCCGTTGCTTTAAACTCAGGTTTCACGCCATAATTTTTATAGCTTTCCATCGTTCTAGGAATTCCTGTACCAAAGTTTTCAATCATACCTAGTTTATCAAACACATGTACTAACCTTGGATTACGATATGTTTGCACGCCATTCATAATATCATCCATAGATGCATTAAATATTCCACCTGGACTAGTAATTTTTGCCTTATCAGGGAAGAATTCGATTTTAATATTCGAACGTATAAAGTAATTGGCATGGCATATTGCATTTAAAACCATTTCACGAATAGATGCACCGGGATAAGATTTTGTTTCAATTCGCTTAAACGAACTTCCATCAATCACAACTCGTAAATCATTTAATCTTTCTACCTGTTCTTCTACATTTTTTAAAACATTCACTAACGAACCTTTAAAACTCTTTTTGATTTTGAAATTCATTTCAGAATCGTATTCTGCAACTTTGACAACAATCTCAGATTGATCAGATAATAAATATGCAAGGTTTGTATATTTACCTGATTTAGCTTTCAAACCCATTGTATTCATTAATCGAGGCGTTAAGTTTATATCATTCTCTTCAAGTTTTCGTTCAAAACTCTTGAATGTAAGATCCTGTTCCTCAGAAATGTCATCTTCATAACTGTAGCTATGTGACTCCATTATCATACGTAATATCTCATCGTCATTAGCCTTACGCTTACTTCTACCAACACGAATATATACGCCTGAGGGTTTTGGTCCTTTTTCTCTTAAATAGTATGGTTTGTTTATTCCTTTAGAAATATTAATGGCCAAAACATCATCACTATTAAAATAATATTGAATTAATCCTGAAGGTTTGGGAAAGAATGCTTCTTGAATCCAGTTTCCTAATTTCAGATCTACTTTATCTTTAGAAGCATCATCTTTAATCCCAACAATGCTACCGTCATCGTCCACACCTACATAAATGGTTCCACCATCACTATTAAGAAAAGCAATTATTTCGCTTTTGACTTCATCAATCAACTCTCGTTTTAATTCTGTACGTTCATCTTCAATATACTTAGTCATTTTATAGTGTCACCTCTAATATCAATGATATATACAATGACTCATTAAATCAATGAAAAGAAATATATTTCCCATTGTTCTATCACAACAGATATTTTTAAATTTTTATATAAAGCATATTCCTATATCAAAGTCTTATATATAAACAGCAATCCAATCGCCCACTTAAACCAAAGTTGCAAAAGAGTATCACCGCAACAAGTGATACTCTTTTATTGAGAGAATTTAAATTTATACAATCAATAATTATTGGATCAAAGCTAATGTGCATCAAGAAAATCATTTTTGAATTTGTGCCACCATAATGATTGTTTTTATAGTTTCTAATATATAGTAATAAAATCATTACTACTAGAACAATACCACAGATGGCATACATTGTAGTTGAATTTAAATTATAGAATAAATAATAGATTACTGTTCCAACAATAATTAATAATCCTATGATCACTAAAAATGCATCTACATATTTTTTCACTTCAGACCTATTCAGCTTCTTACTCATTGTCAACATACTATGATCATGACCATCCACTTTTGTCTGTAACACTGAGTTTTGTTCTTTTACATCATCCAATTGAATTATCTATTGCTTATTCCAATCATTCTACTAATTTCCAAGTTTCCATCATAGCTTCCCACTTTCTGCATTCATATAATATTTTGACTGCATATTGAATAAATTCCAATATACAGAATGTGCCTTCATTAATTCATAATGACTATCCATTTCTTCAATGCTACCATTCTTAAAAACAATAATGTTATCACAAAACCTTGTCGATGCCATTCTATGTGAAATAAAAATAGCCAACTTATTTTTTGATAATTCATTAAATTGTTCATATATCTCCGACTCCGATTTTGGATCCAATGCAGCCGTTGGCTCATCCAATATGATTATCGGTGTATCTTTATAGATAGCTCGGCTAATCGCAATTTTTTGAGCAACTCCTCCTGAAGGTTCAAAACCATCAGAATCAAAATTCTTATGTACACGTACATTCGAACCTTTCTTGTATTTCTTTACAAATGGAGAAATCCCCAAAGAATCAAATATACCATGAATTCGATTTTCATCACTTTTTCGCGATAAACTCACGTTTTCCTTAAGTGACATTGAAAATAATTGGAAATCCTGGAATACAGTTGAAATGAATTTTACATATTGAACATAATCATACTCTTTAATATCCACCCCATTTAATAATATCATTCCCTCAGTTGGGTCATATAATCGACAAATTAATTTAATAAACGTAGTCTTACCCGCACCATTTTCTCCAACCACTGCAATTTTATCTCCAGCCTTCATAAAACAATTGATATCTTTTAAAGCCCATTTATCGCTACCGCCATATTTAAATCCAACATTTCTAAATTCTAACGATTCAAATCGAGAAGGCATATTACGGTTGACCTTTCCATCATATATATCCATAGGCAAATTCATAAATTTCTCAACAGCTTCAAAATAATAACTATACTGATTTATATCATTCACACTATCAATCACTTCATCCATAGAAGTTGTAAATGTCGCAATCGCATTGATATACAGTGTAAAATTAGCGATGGATATAAATCCTTTTGATACCATAAAAACCATATATACATAAGAAACCATTCTTTGAAAAAAATCCATAAGATGCATAAAGAAATCGGATTTATCCATAATATACATCTGATTTTTATAAAACTTCCAAAGCCTGTGTAAACAATCTTTTAAAAAATCCATCAATACATATTGACCTTGATTCATTCGAATTTCCTTGCCATACTTTACATCCGAAAACACATTCATAAAATAAGACAATTCTCTTTCCTTCGGATTTTTCTCCATTTCCAATCTGGCATAGGCCTTCTTAAATCGCATCTGCGCTTTACTATTTAGATAGGCAAGGCATAAAAACACAAGCAACACTGCTTTATTCAATGAAGCTATGATCCAAATCACTGTTCCGAAAATCATCACTTTACTAATGATTTCCATCGCTCGATCTAATACAAAACTAAATCCTTGTCCATTCGCATATAAAAATTTTTCTGCATTTTGTTTCAAATTTAAAAACTCTGGATCTTCCAAACACGCATAATCCACTTTAGAAAGTTTTGTATTTAACTCCACCTGAAACTTTTCTAAAATAATACATCGCTTATAGAAGGCCGTATTCTTTAAAAAATCGCTTAAAAACTTCATTAAGAAAATCACAATTGAAAAGATAATGATATATGTAAGTAAATATGAAATTCGATTTTGACCCATTAGTTCATCCAACAAAACCTTTGGAAAAAACATAATCAATAAAGGTGGGATCGTATTCGTTATCTGATACAAAATCAAACAAACCAAATAGCTTTTTTGTACATTCCACGCATACTTCCAAAGAAATGTTAAGCTTTTAAACATACGTATCACCTTCTTTATAAGAGATTCTAGCATAAATGTAATTTTTTTCAATATCGTATTGAATTATTTTTCATTATATTATAAACTGTTTCATTATGTTACATTATATCCCTAATACGTCATATGCAAATAGTAAATTTTACCTAATCAATAGCATTGCATTCGCTAAAAAGCATGCTATAATTCAACTAGGCAAAAGCTAAGAAATAACTGCCACGTAAAAGGAACTTGAATTGACCATCAAGTTCCTTTGAATTTCTAAAGTTAGATAGAGATAAATCAACCTTTAAAAGTCATAGAGATTTTTGCTTTTAGAAAGTGATAACCTTTAAACACTTTTAGGGTGAATTTCTCTATCTTTTTTTGTTGCAGTATTGGACGTAAATAAAAAAGGTAGAAATCCTTCACCGACCAAAGTTGCGATTTCTACCCATCCTCTTAGACAATATTATGATACTGAAAATCACCAACGACTGCAACATGATTTTGAATGAAAATGATTATCAGGCTTTCTACAAGCCTCAATGCGCATGCTCAAGTAATTCATAATACATTTGTTTTGTCTTCTTTTTCGTATCCAAATTAAACACATAAGACTTGGATGCACCTTTTTCATTAAGAACAATATAACTTTTATTATTCGCATTGATATACACTTTACCCTTATATATGTATTTTAAAGTTTTTTCACCTTTTTTTATATTTACATTGGCATCTCCAGAATAATAATCATCATTACCCCATCGATAGCCATTAGCTACAATCTCAAACTTTACGTTATCATAAAACTGAACATCTTCTATATTATTAAGCGAAATAACTTCATTCTTTTTAAACTCTATATAATTTTCACCCAATTTAGCATCCACTTTAGGATTATCTTTGATACTTGTATACGTAGCATAAATACCAAATACAACAATAACCATGATACAAAAAATTATTTTTACTTTCTTGTTCTCTTTTAGTTTAGGAATAAATTGAAGTGGAAGTGCAACAAGACAAGCAATCAAAAGAAGGATGAGTTCACCATAAAACCGATTATTCATAATCATTTAACCTTTCAACACTATTTGTTTAAGCTAATAATAACATAAGTTGCCTTTAAGAGTACTAAAATTCATTTTTTTGTTTTTTAGTACTCTTAAACGCGCTTTTTCTATGTACATCAAGTAGAATTTATATTATTTAACCGCAAGTTACGATAAAAACAAATCAAATCTTCTACATCACAGCTATTCTAACTTTTATAATTCAATTGTTTCATCATGATATATTAAATGCGTACTTTCTTAGCACACCACTTCAAAACTAAGTACAAAATTACACTATATAATCCAATAATTACAATTCCTGCAAAATATCCAAAATAACTAGTACCTAATAAGTTCATTCCAAAATCTCTGTATGACATTGGATTGAATGTATTGATCTTCTGCATGTTTCCTAATGGCGATGCCAAAGAACAAAGACCCAAGACAACTAAAAATACAAGCAAAGATAAGTATTTGTTTTTCATAAGTTTAGATAATACAGTTATGAGTAGGACATAAAATATTGTAGACAGCACAAGTCCAAATGCTACCAATAGTGTACATTGCCACAATGGCATCAATTCCATTCCTGGCGTTGTAAACTGATTGACACTCATATTCGTTAGTCCACTTGCCACAAGCTCAATATGATCCAATCCTTGTGTATCCCAATAATGAAAGCCAGTAAATCCAGGCTTATAATATAAAACCGGATAGATCAGATTCGATACACCTTTAAAAGGTACAAGAACTATCATATAAACTAAAATAGGCAAGAAAACAACTAATAGAACAAAAAGCACGTCAGAAATCAAATTCCATCTTACATATTTTTTCTTTACTCCAGAAATAGTTAGAATTGTTTTTTCTGTCTTTGCTCGTCTTTCTCTTTGTTGAAACAATAGAAGTCCAACCAGCAAAGGTAAAACTACAGGCAATATATATCGAGCTATCTGTAATGAAACACTGGATGCGTCCACATATGAATATGTTATTGGAGTAAGATCATGTTTTAGCAAGTAGTCAAAGTAACGAGCCTGCTGCATAGAATCAAAATATAAATTAATATCATTTGATTTTTGTACAATTAATTTCTCGTATTGCGACAAATCAGGTAATCCATATTCCTTCCTTAATTCTTCTAGAACATCTGCATGTTCAAAATAGGAATCATTAGGCATGCTTGAAGTCACCATATACCACTGTGCTTCCAACACACTCACCTTTACTTTATATTCACAATATGACTTCCAATTTTTTTCTTTTCCATCCTGCTCACCCTTATCAATGGTCTGACGTATCAAATTTACTTCATCCATAAATTCTTGGTAAAGTTTGGGATCATTCTTTTGTGAAACACTTGCTATACTAATGCCTAATGATGTTTGATATGAACTTTCCGTAAATGATTTTGTATTCAAAATAAACAACAAAGCAATCTCACAAACGATGAATAGTACGACTAGAATCAGATTTTCTTTTCTTTTTAAATTAGATTTGATATTGAAAAGCACATAAGTCCACATTTATCTCACCACCTCTCTTTTTTTGAAACATTGTAATGAAATCAAACTACAAGACAGAAAATACATCAAGCTTATAATAGCAGCCAGGACAACCTGCTTATGAATAATCAGGTTCACAAAATCAATATGTAAAAATGGAATATACACAAAGAATCTAGAATAGCCTGTTACATTTCCTAAGACAAAGAAAAGTGCATATAGAATTAGATTTACAGCTAAAATAAATCCATTATTTAAACTGAATGTAAATAACAATGCAGATATGCCTACCACAAATACACTTTCTACAACTAATAGAATAATACTTTTCGCAACAATTTCTTTCACTGTATACATCTGATTAAAGTAAAAGTATGGATAATCACAATTTCCAATTCCAAAAATCAATCCAGAAAGAATGATAATCAAAAACATCGCTATTATCAAAAAAACAGCTGCAAGCAATGAAAACTTCATCTTATTCAACAGTATTTTTTGCTTTGAAATTCTTGAAACATATAAGTTTTTATAAAACCCACTTTCCATTTCCAAACCGAATATATCGCATAATAATATGCATAGGATCAACATGACAACCAAATACAATTTTTGATTAAACAGTTCATTGAATATATTAAAAGTATTAGGTTCATATGGACTATTCAACATTTCAATATGATTCTTCTTTAGATATTTCAACTGCTTTGTTTCATTCTGCAAAGTTTGAACATCTCTTTTCTCAAAATCATTGATGATATACCCCTCATTATTTGCCTGCAACATCAAATGATTCCAGCTCAATTTTGATTCTATAAATTCATCTGTTTTATTTTCACTGTTGTAGTAAAAGTGGATCAGACCACTCGCATTGCGATAAACCTTTTTCCAAAATTCAGACTCTTCTTCACTTCCTGCTTCATCCATTCTGTTTTCAGAAATTCGATAGGCTTTTTGGTAGATTTTGATTTGAGATTCATTATAGTGTTTATCCATATATACGTTATAACCAATAAAACAAACGAGAAAGAATACTAGAAATCCAAATACACCGACATTTCGTTTATTAAAGATAAACTTTTTAAGTTCGTACATCATAATGATGCCTCTTGAATAAACTCGTTGTATACATCTTCTAATGTTTTGTGTATTTGAGTAATATTCTTCACTTGAACCCCTTGCTTTTCTAAATTTGAAAGTACTTCCATAACAGAATTTACTTCTAATTTATAGGTGTTTCCTGTTTGTTCTATGATTTGCAAGTCTGATTGATCTGGTATTTTTCTATCCGTTTCTAATACATATACATTTTCTTTTTCTTCCATGGAAATCTCTTTGATTTTCCCAAAATGGATACCTATAATTCGATCTGCCATCTTTTCAATTTCACCTAACTGATGACTTGAAATTAGTAAAGCTACATTCTTTTCCTTGGCTAAGCGTATCAATTCTTCGCGTAAGCCTTGAATCCCTGTAGCATCCAGTCCATTCATTGGTTCATCTAGTAACAATACTTTAGGTTCTTTCATTAAAGCCACAGCTAAACCTGTTCTTTGTTTCATGCCCATGGAATATTGGGATACTGCCTTAGTTTTCAGTTGAGAACCAATCTGAGTAAACTCCATCATTTCATGTAGTTTTTCTTTTGAAGCATGATTTAAAGTGGCCATTAATTCTAGATTTTCTTTGCCTGTCATATTTTCAAATAATCCAGGACCTTCAATCATACACGAAACATATGATAATGCTTTTTCCCTTTGTTTAACTACATCTTCTCCGCATATAGAAATAGTTCCTTCATCCATGTTTATCAAATTACACATACATTTCATTAATGTGCTTTTCCCTGCACCATTTTGTCCAACAAAGCCAACTATTTCACCAGGTTTCATACTAAAAGAAACATGATTTAATACAATTTTATCTTTGAAACTCTTAACTACATTTTTCACCTCAACTACATTTTTCATCTTTCTCATCCAACTTTCTTTTTAGTAACAGCACATCATACACAACAAAGTAACTAGTAACTATGTATATTTATAGATTAACTGTAACTATTTTACACAGTAATGTAAGCACGCGATATTTTACTGTATCCTTTTACATATTATATATCATCTGTAGTTTATTTATTCAATAACTTTTTTATGATTTAACATGTCCAAAATAAACTTACATGAAAATAAACTCAGACCACTCACCGACACTATTCTTGATCGTATTAGAAAATCATCTTATACAATTTCAAAAAGTAAATTTTTTCAAGAGGAACATTCAAAAATCGAATAATAAAAAAGAGAGTCATTTCATAAATTGAAGTGGCTCCCTTCGTGGATTGGGTGGCTCCGTCACCATGGAATATTCAGTAATAATTCAATCCATTACTGATTCATAAATAAATGGTAAAAATAATTCTTCTTGCTAAGCAAATCTTCAAATGACCCATGTTCTACAAGTTTCCCATGTGATAAAACCAATATATCATCAAATTCCTGTAGCATTTTCTTATGAATCTTATGTGTTACATAAATTATGGTTTTATCAGTCAATTCTATAATATTACGTTCAATTTTTTCAGTATTAATACTGTCAAGACTTGATGTAATCTCATCACACAATAATAAATTGTGACAATGTAGTTTTGCCCTTGCGATAGATATTCTTTGGATTTGTCCTCCTGATAAATTGCCTGCATCTTCAGAAACAAATTGATTCAAATCTAAATCTGAAATATTCGCAAATTCCATCGCACTTATCAAATCTTCTTCAGAAAAATTCTCTCCTAAGCACAAATTTTCTCGAATAGTTCCTGAAAATAAATGTTCTTCTTGCCGGATGATTACCGGTTCTTTGTCAAATGAAATGATTCTTCCTTTTTGAATTGAATAATAACCTAAAATTAATTTTAATAAAGTCGACTTCCCTGATCCACTGTCTCCAACAATCGCATATTTTTTTCCTTTATCAAATTGGAAGGAAAAATCCTTGAATATAGCTTCTTTGTTTGGAAATTCGAAACTCACATGTTCAAAACAAACTTTATTTTGTTTTTCTGAAATAAGAAGTGTTTTCTCGGTTTCTTTCTTATCAATCATTCTAATCAATCTTTCATTAATGCCTTTGATGGCCACAAAATTTCCATAATACGAGGCCATAGTATACAAACAATCAATAAAATTATTTGAAAGTGTCACCACAGACATAAAGTACGTGGCACTAAAATATCCATTTGAACTCAATATTGCTAATGCTAAAAGAAAAAACATTTGTCCAACTGCCGCTACGGAATTGGCATATGTTGTATTTAACTGAGTAAAGAAATTAAAGTGGAAACATTTATTCTCATAATTATCAATATTCTCTTCACCTTTACGAATATAATGTGGTAGAACACGATAATCTTGAATGATATCGAAACATTGAAATAACTCTATCAATTTTGAATTATATTCTTGGCTTTGTTCAGATAATTGATTAGATGATTTCTTTAATATCTTCGCAAATAAACGTGGAATAGCTATCGTAAATATAGCTATCAAATCCATCATAAAAAAGACAGTCCAGTTTACATGTATTAAATACAAACAAATACACAAAAACACAACGCATTGAGTAATCATTGATAGAAAAGGAAAGAAATAATTATCATCGACCATTTTTACATCATTTGTAAATAAAGACAAATATGATCCAATTGAGTTCTCATAAAATTCATTATGATTTTGATTAAATATACTACGATAAATATCTTTGGATAAGTCTGCCCTTAATTTCTGTCTATATTTTGCTTTATGTCTTGAATTCAAATATGAAAACAAAGCTTGATAAATCATAAAAGCTATGATCAGCCATAAGCTTACAGTTATTTTAGATTCATCTTGATTTAAAAAAATGCCAGAAACATTTTCAATAATATAGGCTAAAAATAGGGGCGTTAAACATGTTAATAAATTGATAATCAGCGTAAAGCAAAATAATATTTTATTCTTTTTTATATATCTAATCATAATTGAATCTCTTTTATACTCTCAGTGAATCTTTCTATATATATAATATTTTAAACCTTTTCACTTCCTTTTCAATCACTTTTCATCATTTTCACTACCATACAAATGCATATCAGACAGTCAAAAAAGTATCACCATAAACAAGTGATACTCTTTTATTATGAATATATAAAAAAAGTCATAGGAATTTTTGCTTTTAGAAAGCAAAAACCTTAAAACACTCATAGTATTTTAAACCCTACAACTTTTAATCTAGCTGGTATCTAATTGCGGATTACCATTTTT
>ENA-OQIE01001369-OQIE01001369.1-human-gut-metagenome-genome-assembly--contig:-NODE-1369-length-11275-cov-2.808180_pt1 | contig 11275 bp, 10 predicted proteins | sample MGYA00242569_ERZ504731 | MGnify/ENA primary metagenome ERZ504731 (study PRJEB26092, sample SAMD00036208) | human gut metagenome | host: Homo sapiens | study: EMG produced TPA metagenomics assembly of...
TGGCACACATACCTCCACCAATACCGCCAAGGGTAAAGGCTGGACGCACGATAACTGGGTAACCAATTTCTGTCGCAAAGGCAACTGCTTCTTCAACTGTATTGACGATTTCAGATTCTGGAATAGGTTGTTCCAAATCTTCCATCAATTGTTTGAAGAGGTCACGGTCTTCGGCTTGGTCAATGGCAGACAATTTTGTTCCCAAAAGCTCTACTCCAAGCTCTTCAAGAATACCAGCTTTTGACAATTCCATTGCCATGTTCAAACCAGTTTGTCCACCAAGTGTTGGCAAGAGAGCATCAGGACGCTCTTTACGAAGAATACGTGTGACAAATTCAAGCGTAATTGGTTCAATGTAAACCTTATCTGCGATTTCTTTATCAGTCATGATTGTCGCAGGGTTAGAGTTGACAAGGACAACACTGTAACCTTCTTCTTTCAAGGCCAAGCAGGCTTGCGTACCAGCGTAGTCGAACTCAGCAGCCTGACCAATGATGATAGGACCAGACCCGATAACCATAATTTTTTTAATATCAGAACGTTTAGGCATAATTTATGATACAAAGCCCGTTAAGGACCCAGTGAAAATAGGAAACGTGACGACGACGCTTAAGCGTCTAGTCACCGTTTATCTTTTTCACACAGTCCTTAGGGCGTGTTCACTTCCGTGAACCTGTATCTTCTCCTTTCTATTTGACAACTCTCTGGTTGTCATTAAATAAGGTAGTAGACTGGGGCGAACAAGAGTCACACCCCACTATAGTCACTAGACAGTTGCAATTAACGACGTGCTTTTTCAGCTTGGAAAGCATCAATCAATTCCAAGAACTCATCAAAGAGATAGCTAGCATCGTGTGGACCAGGTGCTGCATCTGGGTGGAATTGCACTGAGAATGCAGGGAAGTCACGGTGACGAACACCTTCAACTGACTTATCGTTAATTTCTTCATGTGTTACCATGAGGCAATCTGGAAGTGACTCACGGTCAATGGCATAACCATGGTTTTGGCTAGTGAAATCAACACGACCAGTCGCAATTTCACGAACCGCGTGGTTAAATCCACGGTGACCAAACTTCATCTTGTAGGCCTTGGCACCATTAGCCAAACTAAACAACTGGTGACCCATACAAATACCAAAGATTGGAATTTTACCTTGGATGCCACGAATCATATCAAGTGCATACGGTACATCTTCAGGGTTACCTGGACCATTTGACAACATCACACCATCTGGATTAAGGTGGAGAATTTCTTCAGCAGTGATATCATGTGGCACAACAGTCACGTTACAATCACGTTTTGAAAACTCACGCAAGATAGAGTGCTTGAGACCAAAGTCAACCAAAACGATATTTTTACCAACACCTGGTGCTGGGTAGGCTGTCTTAGTTGATACCTGCTCAATATTATTGGTTGGCAAAACAGTCGCACGCAATTGATCTTGCAAGTGCTCGATACTGTCACCAGGGCTGGCCAAAGTGGCTTTCATGGTACCGTGTTGACGGATAATCTTAGTCAAGGCACGTGTATCAATACCAGAGATACCAGGGATGTTTTTCGCCTTCAAAAACTCATCCAAGGTCATTTGGTTACGCCAGTTGCTGGCACGACGGCTGGCCTCTGACACAACGACACCCTTAGTCGTTGGCTTAATTGACTCATAGTCGTCACGGTTAACACCATAGTTACCAACAAGTGGATAAGTAAAAGTCAAAATTTGACCATTGTAAGACTGGTCTGTGATAGATTCTTGATAACCTGTCATACCAGTATTAAAGACGATTTCACCCGTCACATCCACATCAGCACCGAAGGCCTGACCTTCAAAAATAGTGCCGTCTTCCAAAATAAGTAAACGTTTTGCCATTATAGTAAATTGTTCCTTTCACTAAGATACAAAGGGCGTTAAACATCTGAATGAAAATCAAATCTAACAAAGAAGCTCTAGCCTCTAGGAAGATTTGTCTCTTTTCAAAGATTTAGCCCATGTTCTTTTTCGTCTGATTCTCTCAGGAATCGGTTAACGTTGTTTACGCTTTGCCATTTAAAATAGCTTCAATAATTGCCATACGGACAAAGACCCCGTTTTGCATCTGAGCAACGATACGAGCCTTAGGCGCCTCAACCAGGCTATCAGCAATCTCCACATCACGATTAACCGGAGCAGGGTGCATGATAATCGCCTGATCAGCTAACTTGGCATAACGTTCTTCAGTCAAACCATAGAGAGCATGGTAGTCTTCTTTTGAAAATCCCTTGTCATCCCCATGACGCTCGTGCTGAACACGAAGCAACATGAGAACATCCAAGTCCTCAATGACGTCGTCAATGGCCACATGCTGACCATAAACATCAAACTCATTCGAGTACCACTCTGCCGGACCAGCAAAATAAAGCTGAGCACCCAAACGCTTGAGAATCTGCATATTTGACTTAGCGACACGCGAATGCGTAATGTCACCTGCAATACAAATCTTAAGATTTTCAAAGGTTCCGAACTCTTCGTAAATGGTCATCAAGTCAAGCAAACACTGACTTGGGTGTTGCCCTGAACCATCACCACCATTGACAATAGAGGTCTGAATAGTTCTACTATCAATCAACTGCTTGTAGTAATCGACTTCCGAGTGGCGGACCACACAGATGTCAACGCCCAAAGCAGACATGGTTAAGATCGTATCATAGAGGGTCTCACCCTTGTTCACCGAGCTAGTTCCAGCATCGAACTCAATCACATCCAGGCCAAGTTTTTTCTCAGCCACTTCAAAGGACTTGTGCGTTCGTGTTGAATTTTCAAAAAAGAGATTGGCAGCGAAATACTGTCGATCCAGCTGGAAATCAGCTCTGCCATTTTTAAAATCTCCACCTCGACGAATCAGGCCCAAGACCTCTTCATTCGTGAGGGTTTCCATTGTCACCAAATGTTTCAGTGACACTTTTCCATCTGCAATCGCCATAGTTTTTCCTTTTAAATTGATTGACTAATCTTTGCTACCTTTTTTAGGATCTGGCAAAATTTGGTAAAGCAAGATACCAAGAATGGTTGAACTTGCCACACCCGTGATTTGAAGACCACCAAGGTCAATCATCAAACCACCGATACCAGATACCAAGATAACACTAGCAATCAAGAGATTCTTTTTATTATCAAAATCAATCTTATGTTCAACTAAAATTTTCAAACCGCTAGCAGCGATAACCCCAAAGAGGGCAATAGATAATCCGCCCAATACAGGAGTTGGAATAGAATGCAAGAGTGCTGATAGCTTACCAATAAAGCTCATCAAGACCGCAATCACTGCTGCGCCCGCAATAACGTAAACTGAGTAGACCTTACTGAGGGCCATAACCCCAATATTTTCACCATAAGAAGTTACCGGAGGAGCTCCAAAGAATCCAGCGATAATCTGTGCCAAACCATCACCAGTAAGGGTGTGGTCAAGCCCTGGATCTTTGAAGTAATCACGCTCAGTCAAACTGTTTAGAACCATGACGTGACCAAAGTGTTCAGTCATCGTCACAAAGGCAATCGGAGCCATGGTCAAAATCGCACTTGGATAGAGCTTAAAGCTATAATCCACAAATGGAATATCAAAGTTTGGAACTTGAATCCAATGTGCCGCCGCTACCTCTGAGAAATTGATAAAACTATGTCCTGTCAGCAAACCAAGAACCGCTGAGAAAATATAGCCCACAATTAATCCAAGTAAAATTGGGACGACACCGACAATCTTCTTGCCATACATGTTAAAGAGGATAACCGCAAAGAGGGTCACCATCGAAATCAATAGAGCATAGATACTATAGCTTTTATTTAAAGTTGTCGCATCATTGACTGCATTGGCTGCAAGGTTCAAACCAATCACCATGATAATGGGACCAACCACGATTGGTGGAAGGACCTTATCAATCCAGTCTTTACCCGCATACTTAACAATCAGAGCCACAAGCAAGTAAACCAAACCACCAGCCATGGCACCTTGAGCGACCGCTGCAATTCCATCAGTCTTCATAAGTGTCTGCATAGCCGCAATATAGGCAAAGCTAGACCCCATGTAAGCTGGAATTTTGTACTTGGTCACCGTCAAGTGAGCCAAAGTTCCCAAACCAGATGAGAAAAGAGCAATAGCGGGATCAATCCCAACCAAAATCGGCACAAGCACCGTCGCACCAAACATGGCAAACAAGTGCTGGAATGACAAACCAACCAATAAACCAGGTTTTGGCATATCATTCACATCATATTTTACGTTATTCACGATATCAAAGGACTCCTTAAATTAAGATACAAAGGGACGTTTTAGCGTAGCTAAACATTTCTGTAGAAAAATAGGAAGTCGACAAGGCACTCCAAAGAGTGCTAGGAGACTTATCTTTTTTCCTAAGAAATGAGTCCCGTGTTCAATTAACAAGATACAAAGCCCGTCTAAAGCCTAAAGCAAAAATAGGAAATATGATGACGGAGCACCAGCTCCTAAAAGTATTTATCTTTTTTGCACAAGGCTTAGGGCGTGTTCAATTAACAAGATACAAAGGGCGTTTCACCCTATCCGTCAGCCAACTTAGCTTGGATCGATAATGTTGACGCTATCTTTGCCATCAACTTCTGCGACCAAAACTTCGATTTCTTCTGACTCACTAGTTGGGATATTTTTACCAACATAGTCCGCACGGATTGGCAATTCACGGTGACCACGGTCAACCAAGACAGCCAAACCAACACGCGCTGGACGTCCATGGCTAACGATATTATCAATAGCTGCACGAATCGTACGACCTGTGTAAAGCACATCATCCACAAGGATAACATCAGTACCATCAATTTCAATAGGGAAAACAGATGTGTCTTGCTCAGCCTTAACATCATCACGGAAAGCCTTAGTGTCAAGCTCAATCAATGGCACATCAAGGTTTTCCAACTGTTTCAAGCGCTCTTGGATACGCTGTGCAATATAGACACCACGTGTCTTAATACCAGCCAAGACAATCTTGTCGAGATTTTTGTTACGCTCAATAATCTCATAAGTGATACGTGTAATGGCACGTTTCATGGTTACGTCATCGACGATCTCTTTTTTCTTCATAAAAAGAACCTTTCTAAATACAAAAAAATCCCCTCGAAAACAAGGAGATACACAAAAATATGAGTACAGTTCACCCGTACACTTCTCATGGCTCCTTGCCTGCCTCTCTGGACAGTGATTAAAGGACTTATTTAATTAGGTAAATTATAGCAAATTTCAGACTCTTTTACAAGAAAAAAACGGACGCCCCTCCCAAGAAAGACTATCCGTTTAATAACTGTTACGCTTCTCTCAACTTCTCCAAGGTTTCCTTGAAAATAGCAGGTTCTTCCGCTGTAAATTCGACCAATTCTCCAGTCGTAGGATGCGTGAAACCAAGGGTCTTAGCATGTAGAAATTGGCCATGGCCCTTGAGGGTCTTGCGTGGCCCATAAAGAGGATCTCCCGCCACCGGATGACCGATATAAGCCATGTGCACACGAATCTGGTGCGTGCGACCTGTTTCCAGCTGCAACTCTACCAAGGTATAGTTGCCAAAACGTTCAAGAACGGTAAATCGTGTTACTGCAGGTTTTCCTTTAGCTGTAACTGCCTGCTTCTTGCGGTCCTTATCTGAACGCCCAATCGGAGCCTCAATCACGCCTCGATCGTTAGGTAGATTGCCATGCACGATAGCCACATACTTACGAAGTGACTTCTTATCCTTAAGCTCAGCCGCCAAAGCATTGTGAGCCTTATCATTCTTAGCAATCATAAGGAGACCTGACGTGTCCTTATCGATACGGTGGACAATTCCTGGACGAACCACACCGTTGATAGACGAAAGGTCCTTAACATGGTACATCAGGGCATTGACCAAGGTACCAGACGTGTGACCAGCTGAAGGATGGACCACCATGCCTTGAGGTTTGTTAACCACTGCCACATCCGCATCTTCGTAGATAATATCCAAAGGAATATCTTCGGCCTTGTATTCCAAAACCTCTTCTTCTGGCAATTCATAGGTGATAACATCACCCTCTTTAACCGCATACTTGGCCTTTGCCGACTTACCATTAACCAAGACCGTTCCAGCCTTAATCGCTTCATTGGCCTGACTACGTGACAATTCTGTCAAATCTGCCAGGGCCTTGTCCAGACGGCTTCCCGCCTCTTTAATGATGACTTCCATTTTCCTCTTTCCATAAGATTAAAATCAAGAGCAGTACGCCCACCGTTAGATAGGAGTCTGCCACGTTAAATATTGCAAAATCAATAAAATCAAGCTGAACCATATCAACCACGTAACCCAAGTGCACACGGTCGATAAAGTTGCCAATACCACCTGAGATGATCAAAACCAAAGATAGTACCAGCCAAAGACTCTTCTGGTAATTCTTAACCAGATAAACCATAGCCGCACCAATCACTAGAACCGTCAAAATCACAAAGAAATATTTCTGATCCTGTAAAATCGAAAAGGCAGCACCACGGTTCTGTAGATAGGTCAAGCTGAAAAGTCCAGGGATCGCCTTGATAACTTGGTTAAGGGCAATATTTGCCACAACCCAATGCTTGACCCACTGATCCAAACCAATCAAAGCCAGAATAGCCAAAGGAATCGCAACCTTACGCATAAATCCTCCTATGGTTTGTAAGTATCAAAGTAGTCAAACATAACATTGACAAACTTGAGAGCACAAGATGACAAGTTAATCCCTTTACGACGGACATAAACCATCTTGTTATCCAAATTATCCTCAAGCGGAATCACCGTAATCCCGTTCACACTTTGTGCATCCAAGAAACCAGATCCCGTCGCATAGGCATCCGTACGTTCCAAGATACCGTTCAAGGTCGCACGGTCTGTCACGTTAAACATCAGAGACGAATCTGACGTATCCACAAAGTTTTCAGAATAGTAAAGATACTCGTCCTTCTCCTGAGTGAAACGCACTGTAGGCAAGGCCGCCAAGTCCTCCATGACAAGACTTTCTTTTTTAGCCAGAGGATGGCCCTTACGGAGATAAATATGCGTTTTAAACGGAATCAAATCAATAGCCTCAAGCCCAAGCTTGTCCATATTTTGATGGATTCCCTTGCTATTTTGACGATTCAAATAGATAATCCCAATCTCACTGTGCCCCTTGGCTACCTCATCCAAAATCTGAATAGTCGTAGACTCAAAGATACGGAAATCCTTATAATCAGGATAGCGCTCTGAAAAAGTCGTAATCAAAGGTGGCAAAAAGTCATAGTGCTGGCTGGCAATCGAATACTGGTTACCCTTTTCAGAAGCATTGAGATAGCGATTTTCAAAACTATCAAAACTGCGTACCACCTCAAGCGCACGCTCGTAAAAAGTCATGCCCTGACTGGTCAAGACAGCCCCCGTCGTTGTACGGGTGAAAATTTGGAAATTCAGCTCCTGCTCCAAATCCTTGATAGCCACCGAAAGGCTAGGCTGACTCACAAAGAGCTTGCTGGCTGCCTCACGGAAGGTTCCGCTGTTGGCAATGGCTACGACATAACGTAGTTGTTGTATGTTCATGTGTGACACTTCTTTCTTGAAAAATCAATCAATATCATTATACCAGATTTTATCCTCTTTTTGTTGATACTAAAAAGCCCAGGCAACCCTGAGCTTGAATTAATTAAAAAGTAGTCTTATTCGTCTGATTTGTCTGTCAAGAAATACTCGTTTTCACGTTTGTCATAGTCAAAGGTCAAACGAACAGCATCTACCTTACCACTTTCTGGATTATAATCACGGTAGCTAAGACTCACTGACTGAGTGAGATCGCCTTGTTCAGTTTGTGTCATTTCATGATAAGTGAAGCTAGCCTCTGGGTGTTTTTCAACCACCTCAGAAAGTCGTGTCCCCTTGAGCAAATCAGCTTGTGTACCTACAGACAACTTTTCATAGTCATCTTTTGTCCAGTTGCTATGATAGTCATCGACTTCTTTGACCTTATCATAGTCGAAGGTTGCTGAGGCAGATTTCAAAACATAGACATCGTCTTTTTTCTCGAAAGTCAAACGAACATAGTTGTTTCCATCTGTGTTTTCTTTTCTATAGGTAAGATCTAGCAAATCTGGTTTATCTTCCTCGTAAGCATCACTATACTCGGCATCAGTCGCCTTACCGTGAGCATCCAAGACCTCATCCAATGTCAAAGTACCAACCTTCAACTCCTTAAACTGATCCTCAGTCCAGTCAAACTTATAATTCTCATCGATGTACAGATAAGCTCTATCGTGACCGTCACTTTGGAACTGCTCAGCATGGTTCATGACAAATTTCACTGCTTGATAGCCTGCTCCAGCAAGCGAAGTCATGAAGAAGATGATTGACATGACTAGGGCAATAATAGATAGTGCCTTGCGTGTCGACTTCAGACTCAAAACCAAAGTCACAATAGCCAAAATGATAAGGAAGAAAGCAAGGAAAGTAAAGACAAAACCGAAAGGAAGCGTCCAAGACAGAATGACAAATAGAATCCCCAAAACTAGGATAATAATTGGCAAAGCAATATTAACAAAAGCATTGTTCTTGGTTACTTTTGGTTTGTAATAAGGGTTTTCCAAAGGTATCTGACTTGCCTTTGGAGTTTCTTTTTCTTGCTCTTTCTCCATATTCAACTCAGGCATTGGCTTAGGAGCTTCCTCCTCTAATGCCACCTGAGCCTCGTCTGGTTGCGTATCTGCTACTGAGTCAGCTGTCACCTCTTCAGTAGCTTCAGAACTATCCACCTGCTGAGCCTCAACCTGCTCAGACACTGGGGCACTTTGTTCCTCCGAAGCAATGACAAAGCCCTCTTTCTTAGCTTCCATAAACTCCTCAGGACTTGGTTTACGTCCATTGACGTCCTCAAAGTGACGCACCCATTCTTCTCTAGTTGCCATAGCTGACTCCTTTATCTCTTTTTCTTTATTTTATCATACTTTAATCTGGTCTTAGGAAAATAAGGTCGGATATAAGAGAGAATTTTTTGAGACTACCTTAGGTGCTTAAGCGACAAGCCATCTCATGAAAATGTATGGAAGAAGAAAAGAAACTGCACCCAAAAGTTAGATTTTTTCGATCACACTTTTTGGGGCAGTTCACATTATGGTTTATTTATTACTCATCAGAAAACATCAATTCATCTATCTTTTCTCTATCTTCAGCAATACCCTTATATGACTCGATTGTATTACTAAGAAATTCCATACTTACCTCGCGATTTCCTTCGTATAAAAATATTTGAGCACCTAATGTCTCAAGACTTTCTAGGAGGGTCCTCATTTTTATTAATTCCTCTAAATCTAGATAATTACATTCTAATAAAACTTCATCCTTTAGAAATCTTGCACATCTATACACTTTAATATTAGTAAGAATAGTTTTTTTATATTTGTATGTATCTAGTCCTTTTTAATCTCCAAACTAAGCTTATAAAAACTATAAAGGCTATAAGCAATTGCAATGATCCCCAAGAAACTAAAGTATACATTATCCTTTAAACTCTTCATATAAATTCCAATGATTATAAAGAGAAAGGTGTTAATCAAAATGACTAATTTTTTATTTTCTATCTTGCCTATTTTAAGTACCAATAGTCTAATAATAAGTATCGATGGAGAGAATAAAACGGCAATTATTGTAAGTAAAAATTTTTTTCTGCTAATTAAATTAGCTTTAATGTCTTTTTGAGATTCTTTTTCAATATTCATCTCTTTAAATAATAAATCCAGTGAAACATTATCAGGTTCACTTTTTCCTAATTCCCATTTAGAAATCGTCTGACGAGTAACAAATACTTTATCTGCAAGTTCTTGCTGAGTCATACCTGTTTTAGTTCTATATTCTTTAATCAACGTAGCAATGTCCATTTTAATACCCCTAGCTTATTTCTATTCTTCGATAAAAGGCTCTGCTAGCAAAATTGCTATTAATATTATATAGAGAGGATGTTTATAAATAAAGTAAGTAGCAACGAGTAATAGAAACAATAACATTCTCGTAACCCACGGATATTTGTTTGATAAACTGACCAATAAATTAACTAAAGGTTTCAGTATCAACCCCATTAATCCAAAAGTAAGCACCTATATAAAATTAGTTTTGTTTTTCTTAATAAATTGTAACATTAAGAATACCTCCTCAGATTTGTTACTTTAAATTTATCAAGACCCATGACTAAAAGCACGCAACGAATAGTAAAATATGCGCAACGTCTCTAGAAACTAAGGTGCAACGCTCCAAGTCATTACGCAACGAGGAGAATAGTACCTCTTAAAAGTACGAAATGGTAGTACATTAGAACCTAAAGGCAGTAAAATTTTACAATACTACAAAAGACATGGCAATAGAGAAGAAATAAATAACAATTGAAGTGATAAACAAGCCAATAAATCGTTTCCAGCTCCCTTTTTGATTGAGCTTGTCTACAGTTTCCTTAGTGACAAGAGACTGGCTTTGCTCGAATGTATAATTTAAGAATTTCAATAGCTTTCTCCTTCTATCAAGAAAAAACAGGAAGGTTTCCCCTCCTGTCCCTTAATTAATCCTCATCTGGACCTGATTTATAAGTAAGGTAGAATGTATCTTCACCTTCTTTGGTATCAAATGACAAGTAAACACTCTTGAGTTTGCCATCTTCAGCCTTATAATCACTATAAGAAATAGTCATTTCTTTTGTGAATTCACCTTGACGAGATGTTGAAATCGTGTATTCTGCACTTGAAGCTTTAGGGTGATCCTTAACGACATCTTCAAGTTTCGTACCATTTGATGGATCAGTGTAATCACCCTTATTCAGAGCATCAAACTGTTCTTTTGTCCAATCAGATTTATAAGATTTATCAACTTCTACCTTATCTTGAGGGAATCTACCTGAAGCATATGACAAGATAAATGTACCGTCATATTGTTTCTTAAAGTTTAGGTAAACACTTTCACCATAGTCTTTACCAGAGTAATTCAACTTCATCTCATCGCCAGAGATTTGTGCATCAGAAGCCTTACCATAAGTCTTGATGATAGACTTAACGGTATCCTTACCTGCTTTCAACTTCTTGAACTTAGATTCATTCCAGTCAAATTTAGCATTTTTGTCAATGTAGTCGTTGACATCAGTACTATCACCTTTTGAATCAGATTTAGAATCAGATTTAGAATCGCTGTCATCATCTTTCTTGTCAGCGTCATCATCGTCTTTGTCAGCAACTTTTGATGTCTTGCTTGAGCTTGTGTTGTCACTAGCGTTTTGAGAGATTTGGAAAATC
>ENA-OQIE01001377-OQIE01001377.1-human-gut-metagenome-genome-assembly--contig:-NODE-1377-length-11179-cov-4.298865_pt1 | contig 11179 bp, 6 predicted proteins | sample MGYA00242569_ERZ504731 | MGnify/ENA primary metagenome ERZ504731 (study PRJEB26092, sample SAMD00036208) | human gut metagenome | host: Homo sapiens | study: EMG produced TPA metagenomics assembly of...
CACCGATGTCGTTCTTGTGGCAGGCATCAATGAATTTCATCAGTTCTTCGGCAGTTCCATAGCGTGATGTCGGGCTGAAGAATCCAGTATTCTGATATCCCCAGGATTCGTCACACGGGTGTTCGCTGAGCGGCATGATCTCGATATAGTTATAATCATTTTCCTTAAGATAAGGGATCAGGATGTCGATCATTTCTACATAAGTGTACCAGTCGTCTGCCTTTTCAGAAGGCTTCTTAAATGATCCGAAATGCAGTTCATAGATGTTCAGCGGCTTGTCCTTGCATACCGAACGCTTCTGCATCCATTTGCTGTCTTTGAATTTATAGTGGGACAGATCGCGGATGATGGAAGCAAAGGCCGGGCGTAGTTCCATGCCGAAGCCATAAGGATCGCAGTGCTCCACACAGCTTCCGTCCTGTCTGTAGATGCGGTACTTGTACATCATGCCCGGCTTTGCACCTTTGGCATAGCATTCCCAAAAATTGCCGTCATAAGTTTTGTTCAGTTCCCATTCCTGCCAGTCGTTAAATTCCCCAATGACTGTAATGCGTGATGCGGCAGGTGCAAAGGTACGGAATGTGGTTCCGTCTTTGTCCGGGTGTGCGCCGAGAAATTCATAAGCGTCGAATATTTTTCCTGTGTAAAATCCGTAAAAATCCATATTAACCTCCGTGAAAATACAACGTAAAAGATCAACTGTCGAAAAGATAATGGACAGTAGTTGCTTTTTTGATTTATAATTATATTATAAGAAAAATGCGAGGAGGTATCCACCAACAAAACCGACGAAAGGATGGATAACCGACGAATATGAGAAAGTGTTGGGAAATGGGAGGTAAGATGGATCTTAGAATTGAGAAAACAGAGCGGGGAATCAAGAACGCATTTATCGAACTGCGTTCCAGGAAACCTTTGGAAAAGATAACAGTAAAAGAACTATGTGAAAGCGCAAGAATCAATAAGTCTACCTTTTATGCGCATTATAAAGATATCTACGATTTGTCAGATGCGATGGAAGAAGAAGTAGTACAGTCGATTGCGAACAGTATCCAGCATCCGGAATATCTGCTGGAGCATCCGGCAGAGTTTGCACGGGAACTTCTGATGGCTTATGTATCGCAGAATTCCCTGACGGCGATTTTATTTTCCGGCAGTCAGGCGAATCATTTTGCGGATAGTATCGAGCGGAGCATCAAGCAGATGATCTTTGAAAAATACCCGGAATTGAAAGAAGATACAGCAATGAATGTGATGCTCAGCTATTGTATCCAGGGAAGCTACCACGCTTACCAGAAGAATCGGAGCGGAGATATCATGACGGTGATCGATGTGATCGCAGGAATGACGGGAGCGATTCGACCGATGTATGAAGAACGATTGGGGGAAAGCAGATCATGAATCTGGAACAGCCGTGTATCCGCATTTCGGTGCGGAATCTGGTGGAATTTATATTAAGACATGGAGATATTGACAACCGGACCGGAGGGGCAGATAAGGATGCCATGCAGCAGGGCAGCCGCATACACCGGAAAATCCAGAGACAGCAGGGGGCAGAGTACCGTGCAGAAGTTCCGTTAAGATATCAGATTCCGTGTGATGGATTTATCCTGAGTGTAGAAGGAAGAGCGGACGGAATCATAGAACTTCCGAAGCGTGTGGTGGTCGATGAGATCAAAGGTGTATTTAAAGATCTGAAACGTCTGGAAGAGCCACAGCTTTTGCATCTGGCACAGGCAAAATGCTATGCATATATTTATGCAGAACAAAATAATCTGGAAGAGATCGGAGTGCAGATGACGTATTGTAATCTGGATACCGAAGAGATCCGCAGATTCCGGGAGACATATACCCGGGCAGAGCTTAAGAAATGGTTCGAAAAGCTGGTATCTGAATATGAAAAATGGGCAAGATACCAGATGACATGGAGAGCAAAGAGAAATGCTTCCATTAAAACCGTAGAATTCCCATTCGAATACAGAGATGGACAGAAGAAACTGGTTGAGTCTGTATATCGGACCATTTTAAGAAAAAAGAAATTATTCATCCAGGCACCTACCGGAGTCGGCAAGACGATGGCGGCCGTATTTCCGGCGGTGAAAGCTGTCGGGGAAGAACTGGGAGAAAAGATTTTTTATCTGACGGCCAGGACGATTACCAGAACGGTGGCAAGTCAGGCGTTTGCGATTCTGAGAGAACAGGATCTGAAGATGAAAGTTATCACATTGACGGCAAAAGAAAAAATCTGTTTCTGTGAAGAAACCATCTGTAATCCGGATGTGTGTCCATATGCAAAAGGGCATTTTGACCGTGTAAATGATGCTGTTTATGAATTACTCACATCGACAGACGAGATGAGCCGGGAGGTGTTGGAAGAACAGGCAAGAAAATGGAAGGTATGTCCGTTTGAAATGGCACTGGATGTATCGCAGTGGGTAGACGCTGTTATATGTGATTATAATTATGTTTTTGATCCAAATGCACATTTGAAACGATTTTTCGGAGACGGCGTTAAAGGAGAATACCTGTTTCTGATCGATGAGGCGCACAATCTGGTAGAACGCGGCAGGGCAATGTACAGCAGCAGTATTTGCAAAGAAGATTTTCTAAAGATTAAAAAGTTGGTAAAATACGGAGAACCGAAACTTGTCTCGGCGTTGGAGAGCTGCAATAAGCAGCTTCTGGAATTAAAAAGAGAATGTGACGGCTGCCAGATACTGAATAGTGTGTCACATGTGTATATTAAGCTCCTGTCTTTGATGACGAAGCTGGAAGAGTTTATAGAAGAGTGTAAAGATGAAGTGATACGGAAAGAGGTGCTGGAGTTTTACTTTGGTATCCGTAATTTCATATATATTCATGACCGGCAGGATGAAAATTATCTGATCTATTCAGAACTTAGTGAAGAAGGAAAGTTTTACCTGCATCTGTTTTGTGTCAATCCGGCAGGATGTCTGCAGGAATATATGGGAAAAGGGAACAGTACGATATTATTTTCGGCAACGTTTCTTCCAATCAATTATTATAAAAAACTGTTATCTACAACGAAGGAAGACTATGCGGTCTATGCAGAATCTCCATTTGAACCAGGTAAAAGATTATTGCTTCTGGGAAATGATGTCAGCACAAAGTATACCAGGCGAGGACCGGAGATGTACCGGAAGTATGCAGAATACGTGATGCATGTGATAAAAGGAAGAACAGGAAATTATCTTGCCTTTTTCCCGTCTTATCGATTCCTGGAAAAAGTCTGGGAAGTATTCATGGAATTGCCGCAGGAACAGATGGAAGTTGTAGTACAGTCCCAGTATATGACGGAGCAGGAACGGGAAGAATTCCTGAAAAAATTCGAACAGGAAAGAGCACACAGCCTGATCGGTTTCTGTGTGATGGGTGGTGTCTTTTCAGAAGGAATTAATCTGACGGAAGATAAACTGATCGGGGCAATGATCATCGGGACAGGACTTCCGCAAGTGTGCCTGGAACGGGAACTTTTAAAGTATTATTTCGACCGGAAGAATCTGAACGGATTCGATTATGCTTACCTGTATCCGGGGATGAATAAGGTGTTACAGTCCGCAGGAAGAGTTATCCGGACCGATCAGGACAGAGGTGTGATCACACTGTTGGATGACCGGTTTATGGACAGACAGTGCCAGGAGGTGTTCCCGAGGGAGTGGAATGATTTCCAAATCTGTAACAGTGAAAATATTGAAGAAAAGATTGCAAAATTCTGGAAGGCGGAAGAACAGACAGATATGAAATAAGCAGCATTAAAAAGAAAAATACCATGAGGAACATATGCTCCTATGGTATTTTCCGTCATGCATCTGAAAGATGTATTAAAAATAAGATAAAAATTCCTGCGCGGCTTTGGATATCGGGACTTTCTCGTTATATGCGATGACAAGCTCCCTTTCCGGAAGTACTTCTTTTGTCTCGACAATGAAAAGCGAATCCGAATCGGAGGTATGGGAAAGGCAGAAATCCGGAATAAATGCAATTCCAAGTCCGATGCGGGCAAGATCAATGAGAAGATCATTACTGCTGAGTTCAATCTCCGGAACCAGATCCAGCTGGTTCTGAAGAAACAGATTGTGCAGATATTCACTGGTCGTACTTTTTCTGTCCAGCATAAGGATCGGATAGTTCAGAAGTTCTTTGAAAGAGAGCTTCTTTCCTTTTAATTCCTCAAATGCCTTGTCTGCGATAAATACATCTTGAAAATCTTTGATTTTTTTTACATTCGGAACATTCCCGAGATAAGCATTCGGTGAATTGACAACGATCAGATCCACCTGTCCGGTCTCAAGGAGTTCTACACAGCGAATGGATGTCGCATTGGTAACTTTGATATGCGCTCCGGGAAATTCCCGGTGGAAACGTTCCAGATAAGGTACCAGAAAATAACGGCAGATCGTGTCACTGGCTCCGATATGAAGCTGTCCTCCGCGTGCGCCGACATCGAGGAGCTGGCTTTCGCCGCGCTTGATCAGGCTGATCGCCGGTTCGATGTGGCGTAGAAGGATCTCGCCTTCGGTAGTAAGACGGACTTTCTTGGTACTCCGGATGAATAAGGTCTGATCCAGCTTCTTCTCCAGTGCCTTGATGGACTGGCTGACAGCCGACTGTGAGATGAACAATTGCTTGGAGGCTTCCGAAAAGCTTAAGGTGGAAGCTACATAGTAAAATACTTTATATAATTCATAGTTAATATCCATGATAAGTCCTCCTAATGAATCTTAACTGTATTATAAGTGAAATGAAAGAAAATTACAACCGTATTTATAAATAGAAGTGTTATAATAATGAAAAGCAGGAGGAAAAAGACTTGAAGAAGCTAACAACGATCATATCTGTTATGGCCATGATGTGTGCAGTGATGGCAGCACTGATATTTAGTATATGGCTGGCCGTATATGGAGACAGTAATTACAGGTTTTATAAAAAAGAATATCAACGCTATGAAGTGACGGAAGATCTGGATATGAGCATAGACCATGTCATGTATGTGACAGAACATATGATGAATTATCTGATCGGGAAAGAGGAGGAGCTGTCGGTTGTGACGACAGTGGAAGGAAGAGAGCAGGATTTCTTTAATGAAAGAGACCGGCTGCATATGCGTGATGTCAGGAATCTGTTCCTGGGAGGAATGAAAGTCGGAGTAATCTGTTTGGCTGTGGCAGCAGTTATACTGGCGGTACTGAGAAAACGGGAAGAAGACTGGAAGAGACTGTATTTCAGAACATATTCGATCGCACTGAGTGCCTGGCTGGTCATAGGCGTACTGCTGGGGATTGCATTCCGTGTAGATTTTACAACGTGTTTTACGATTTTTCATAAGCTGTTTTTTACCAATAATCTGTGGGTATTCGACCCGGAGACGGATTATATGATACGGATGCTGCCGGAAGGATTCTTTTCGGATATGGTGATCCGCATCAGTGAAGTGTTTGGTGGAGTACTGCTTCTGATATGGATTGTATTGTTTTTTGGAAAAAATAATTGCAAAAAGGAAGAGAAAAAAGTTGATTAATAAGTGTGAATTATAAAAGTGTTTAGATATATTAATTGTATTAAATAATGATTGTTGTGTTATACTAACAATAGAAAATGTGTAAAAATTCATTTGTGGAGGATTACTTATGAGCAATGTAAAAAGAGTGTACGTGGAGAAAAAATCAGGATTTGATGTACAGGCAAAGGAACTTAAGACCGAGATCCGAAGCTATCTTGGAATCAAAGACGTAGACAGCGTCCGTGTACTGATCCGTTACGATGTGGAAAATGTATCGGATGAGACATTTGAGAAAGCATGTAACGGCATCTTTTCTGAACCACCTGTAGATACATTATATAAAGAAGAATTTCAGGCAGAAGAAGGAAGCAAGATCTTTTCCGTAGAATTTCTTCCGGGACAGTTTGATCAAAGAGCAGATTCCGCTGTGCAGTGTATTCAGTTTATCAAAGAAGACGAGCAGCCGGTAATCCGTACTGCGACTACTTACGTGATCCATGGTGGAAACGGAACTGTTTCGGATGAAGAATTCGAAGCAATTAAAGAGCATTGTATTAACCCTGTAGATTCCAGAGAAGCACAGGAAGAAAAACCGGAGACACTGGTTACTGTATTCGATGAGCCGGCAGATGTAAAAATCTTTGATGGATTTAAAGATATGGAAGAAAGCAAACTGAAAGAATTATACGATTCTCTCGGACTTGCCATGACATTTAAGGATTTCCAGCATATCCAGAATTATTTTGCGTCAGAAGAAGACAGAGATCCTTCTATGACAGAGATCCGTGTTCTGGATACCTACTGGTCAGATCACTGCCGTCATACAACATTCTCGACAGAACTTACAGATGTTTCGTTCGGCGATGGTGATTACAGAGAGCCGATGGAAGCAACTTATAAACAGTATATCGCTGACCACAGTGAGATTTTCAAAGGAAGAGAAGATAAGTTTGTCTGCCTGATGGATCTTGCACTGATGGCAATGAGAAAATTAAAACGTGAAGGAAAGTTACAGGATCAGGAAGAGTCTGATGAGATCAATGCATGCAGTATCGTTGTTCCAATCGAGGTAGACGGAGTGGAAGAAGAGTGGCTTGTAAACTTTAAGAACGAGACACATACCCATCCGACAGAGATCGAGCCATTCGGTGGTGCTGCTACCTGCCTTGGAGGAGCTATCCGTGACCCATTGTCAGGACGTACTTATGTATATCAGGCAATGCGCGTGACAGGAGCCGCTGATCCTACCGTATCTGTAAAGGATACATTAAAAGGAAAGCTTCCACAGAAGAAACTGGTCAGAGAAGCAGCCCATGGATATAGTTCATATGGTAACCAGATCGGCCTGGCAACCGGAGCGGTAAAAGAAATCTATCATCCGAATTATGTTGCAAAACGTATGGAGATCGGAGCAGTGCTTGGAGCAGCACCGAGACGTGCGGTTATCAGAGAGACATCGGATCCCGGAGATATCATCATTCTTCTTGGCGGACGTACCGGACGTGACGGCTGCGGCGGAGCAACGGGATCTTCCAAAGTACATACAGAAGAGTCTATCGAAACATGCGGGGCAGAAGTGCAGAAAGGTAATGCACCGACAGAAAGAAAGATCCAGAGATTATTCAGAAGAGAAGAAGTCAGCAAGCTGATCAAGAAATGTAACGACTTCGGTGCAGGCGGAGTATCCGTTGCTATCGGAGAACTTGCAGACGGACTTCAGATCGATCTTGATAAAGTACCTAAGAAATATGCCGGTCTTGACGGAACAGAGATCGCAATCTCTGAATCACAGGAACGTATGGCAGTTGTTGTAGATCCAAAAGATGTAGATGAATTCATGAAATATGCATCCGAAGAGAACCTGGAGGCAACAAAAGTAGCAGTTGTAACAGAAGATCCAAGACTGGTACTTTCATGGAGAGGAAAAGAGATTGTAAATCTTTCACGTGCATTCCTTGACACCAACGGAGCACACCAGGAGACAACGGTAGCAGTTGACATCCCGAACAGAAAAGACAGTATCCTTGTAAGAGAAGATGTGAAAGATGTAAGAGAAAAATGGCTTGGTATGTTAAAAGACCTGAATGTATGCTCACAGAAAGGTCTGGTAGAGATGTTCGACGGATCGATCGGAGCAGCTTCTGTATTCATGCCGCATGGTGGAAAATATCAGAAGACAGAGACACAGGCAATGGTGGCAAAACTTCCGGTATTAACAGGAGACTGCGATACTGTAAGTATGATGAGTTACGGATTCGATCCGTATCTGTCAACATGGAGTCCATATCACGGAGCAATCTATGCAGTGACAGAATCTATCGCAAAGATCGTAGCAGCAGGTGGTGACTACAGCAAGATCCGTTTCACATTCCAGGAATACTTCCGTCGTATGACAGAAGATCCACACAGATGGAGCCAGCCGTTTGCGGCACTTCTTGGTGCTTACAGTGCACAGCTTGGATACGGACTTCCTTCTATTGGCGGAAAAGACAGTATGTCAGGAACGTTTGAAGACATTGATGTACCGCCGACACTGGTATCTTTCGCAGTAGACATTGCAAAAGAGAAAGACATTATTTCACCGGAACTTAAGAAAGCCGGAGATAAACTTGTATGGCTTCGTATTGAGACGGATAATTACGATATTCCTGCATACGGAAAGGTTATGGAACAGTATGGTAAGTTTACCGAAGATATCCACAGCGGCAAGATCGTAGCAGCTTATGCGTTAGACAGACATGGTATCGCGGCAGCAGTCAGCAAGATGGCATTCGGTAACGGCATGGGTGTGAAGATTGAGCATAATGTAGATGCAAGAGATTTATTTGCACCGGCATTCGGAGATATCATTGCAGAAGTACCTGCGGATAAGGTATCTGAACTTGGAATTACCTATACCGTGATCGGTGAAGTGACAGATAGTGCGGCAATCGAATATAAAGATGTGAAGATCGCATTAGAAGAGGCAGTATCTGCATGGGAAGAGACGCTGGAAAAGGTATTCCCGACCAATTCCGGAGCGGAAGGACAGGACGAGAAGGTGGAGACAGGATTATATGATACATCAGATATCTATATCTGCAGCCACAAGATCGCACAGCCAACAGTATTTATCCCGGTAATGCCAGGAACAAACTGTGAGTATGACAGTGCGAAAGCATTTGAAAGAGCAGGAGCAAAGGTGATCACAAAGGTATTCAGAAATATGAGTGCATCTGATATCGTTGATTCGGTAGAAGTATTCGAAAAAGCAATCGGACAGTCACAGATCATCATGTTCCCTGGCGGATTCAGTGCTGGTGATGAACCAGACGGATCAGCAAAATTCTTCGCAACAGCATTCCAGAATGCGAAGATGAAAGAAGCAGTAGAAAAATTACTGAATGAGCGTGACGGACTGGCACTTGGTATCTGTAACGGATTCCAGGCACTGATCAAGCTTGGTCTGGTACCAGGTGGAAAGATCACAGGACAGTTACCGGATTCACCGACTCTTACATACAATACGATTGGACGCCATATCTCCAAGATGGTCTATACAAAAGTGGTAACGAATAAATCTCCATGGCTTAGAGAGGCAGAGCTTGGCGGCGTATATACAAACCCTGCATCTCACGGAGAAGGAAGATTTGTTGCAAATAAAGAATGGCTGGACAGATTATTTGCAAATGGACAGGTTGCAACACAGTACTGTGATCCGGAAGGAAATATCACGATGGACGAAGAATGGAATGTCAACGGTTCTTACTGTGCGATCGAAGGTATTACAAGCCCGGATGGACGTGTACTTGGCAAGATGGCACACTCAGAAAGAAGAAACAGAAGCGTGGCAATGAACATTTACGGAGAACAGGATATGAAGATCTTCGAATCCGGAGTAAAATACTTCAAATAATGAATGTTCAGGTGTCTGAGATTTCCGGTAATGAGATGAAAATTGACATCCTTGTATTATAATAAATGCAATTTAGAGCGCAATCTGTTTCATAAAAATGAATAAAACATGAGAAAAAGCACAAAACCCTTGCAAAATCTGCAAGGGTTTTGTAAAAAGTTGCAAAAAATAATAAAAACTGTAAAAAATATCTTGCCAGATACACTTGTTTGCTTTACAATAGTAAAGAACAAGGGCGTCAGGAAAAAACAGATGGCGTAAGTCATCTGTTTTTTAGTAAAGGATGCCTTTGAAAAGGATACGTATATTATTTAGGAGGTAGAAAGCTATGTCATATGTTGATGAAGTACTGGAGAAAGTAGTAGCTAAGAATCCTGCAGAGCCAGAATTCCACCAGGCAGTAAAAGAGGTATTAGAGTCATTAAGAGTAGTTGTAGAGGCAAACGAGGAAAAATTCAGAAAAGATGCTCTTCTTGAGAGACTTGTTGAACCTGAAAGACAGATTAAATTCCGTGTTCCATGGGTAGATGACAAAGGACAGGTTCAGGTTAATACAGGATATCGTGTACAGTTTAACAGCGCAATCGGACCATACAAAGGAGGATTACGTCTGCACCCATCTGTAAACCTTGGTATCATCAAATTCCTTGGATTTGAGCAGATCTTTAAGAACTCACTGACAGGACTTCCGATCGGCGGAGGTAAAGGTGGTTCTGATTTCGATCCGAAGGGAAAATCAGACAGAGAAGTAATGGCATTCTGCCAGAGCTTTATGACAGAACTTTGTAAATATATCGGAGCTGATACAGATGTTCCGGCAGGAGATATCGGAACAGGCGCAAGAGAGATTGGCTATATGTTCGGTCAGTACAAGAGAATCAGAGGCCTGTATGAAGGTGTCCTGACAGGAAAAGGATTAAGCTACGGCGGATCTCTGGCAAGAACAGAAGCTACAGGATATGGACTTCTTTACTTAACAGAAGAATTATTAAAGATCAACGGAAAAGACATCAAGGGAATGACAGTTGCAGTTTCCGGAGCTGGTAACGTTGCAATCTATGCAATCCAGAAAGCTCAGCAGCTTGGAGCGAAAGTTGTAACAGCAAGTGATTCTACAGGATGGGTATATGATCCGGACGGAATCGATGTTGAAGCATTAAAAGAGATCAAAGAAGTAAAACGTGCAAGACTGACAGAATACAAGAATTACCGTCCTAATTCAGAATATCACGAAGGACGTGGCGTATGGTCTGTAAAAGTAGACCTGGCTCTTCCGTGTGCTACACAGAACGAACTTCATCTTGAAGATGCAAAACAGTTAGTAGCCAACGGATGTGTAGCTGTATGTGAAGGTGCGAACATGCCTACTACATTAGAAGCAACACAGTATCTGCAGGAGAATGGTGTTATCTTTGCACCTGGTAAAGCTGCAAACGCTGGTGGTGTTGCTACATCTGCACTTGAGATGTCACAGAATAGTGAGAGACTGAGCTGGACATTTGATGAAGTAGATGCAAAACTGAAAAACATCATGGTTAACATCTGCCACAATATGGATGATGCTGCAAAACGTTACGGAATGGAAGGTAACTATGTTGCCGGAGCTAACATTGCAGGATTTGAAAAAGTCGTAGATGCTATGACGGCTCAGGGAATCGTATAAGATTTATAAAAATGCCCCGCAGGCCTTGGCTTAACAGTGATAAGGAACTAATTTACTTATCAACTGTTAGCTGACGGTTTCCGGGGTGCATACGGACAAA
>ENA-OQIE01001384-OQIE01001384.1-human-gut-metagenome-genome-assembly--contig:-NODE-1384-length-11098-cov-4.001815_pt1 | contig 11098 bp, 9 predicted proteins | sample MGYA00242569_ERZ504731 | MGnify/ENA primary metagenome ERZ504731 (study PRJEB26092, sample SAMD00036208) | human gut metagenome | host: Homo sapiens | study: EMG produced TPA metagenomics assembly of...
CGGTGGATGCCTTTGTTCCCCATACCTTGCCGTCCTTTGGAATCCACTCTTCCCATGGCAGTGCCTTTGTGCACTCAAACAGCTCGTCAAATGTCTTTGCCTGAAAACTGCCGACTTTCATCAATACACGCTCCGCAGTCCGCAAAAATATGTTTGCCCTGCAAACAGCCTCCGCGCCTCCGCGAAAAGTAACCCTGCCGTCTTCCACCTGTACGATCTCGTATCCGAGTTGTTCAACCTCTCGTTTGAGTACCGATTCCAAACCAAAGTGACAAGGGGCTATCCATTCTATTTTATCCATGAACTTATCCGTCCTTACCTTTTTCTTCCTACAATATTACTATAAAAACAGGGCAGAGTAAAGTTGAAGTTTACTCCGCCCTGCCATTGTTTTACTATTATTTTACCGAATAAAACATTTCACATCGTATTCTGTAAATACGAGATGTTTTTCACCTAATCTTTAGTATTTGTCAGATTCGTCAAACGCGTCTCTGATCTTACCACAGTTTTTATTTCCGCCGTAGCTCATAGCAGACTTTGCGCTGTTTTTATCTGCATTTTTGTTTGCGTTTTTACTTGCATTTCTGCTTGCATTTTTTGTTGTGTTCTTATCGCAATTTTTGCTGCTGTTCTGTGACTCTGAATAAGAAGAGAAAGCTCCGTTTTTTGACTGTGCGTTTTTGTCTGAATTGTTTGCATTACTGTAGTTTTTTGCCATTGTATTTTCCTCCTGTTTTTTTGATTCAAAACTAGTATTTCTCCTTATTATTTTTTTATTCCTCTTTTTATTTGTGTTTTTCTTTGTATTTTATTAAATTTTTCAAATATTTTTGTTCAATTTCTTAATTTTTTGCTTGCTTTTTCCATTTTCCTATATTATACTGTTTCTTGTAGAAAGGTTATTTTCTACAACCCCTTATTAATTATTTATACTCCCCTCAAAAGACCGATGGCTCCCCCATCGGTCTTTTACTTTCTTTTCTCTTCTTAAAGCGGGATGTTCATATTTTGTTCATTTATTATTTTAAATTCTTTCATTTTCTCCTCACGTTTTCTTCATTTATATCGCATATACTAAGCTTACCGAATTAAAGGTGATTACAAGTTGTTTTTGCATAAACTTTTTCATAATACATGCCGGGAATCATATTGATTACCCGGCATCCTCCCTTTTCAGAACTATTTTTCTCCATATTTCGTATTTTCACTCTGACGCTTACGATTCTCCTTCTTCGCCTTTATATAACTCATACCCTTTAAGCATCTTTGTGATTTTTTCCGACGCCTCAATCCGTTCCAAAACTTTCTTCCCGGTCTCCGCCGCTTGTTTATAATCGCCCTGCGCTGCTTCCAGCTTCATTTTTCTTACGCCGGCCTCTTCTAATTGTATCGGATCTTGCTCCCATTCGATCAGTTGACCGTATGTTTGAATCTGCTCCGTCTTCATTCCCGACCGCTCATAAGCATCGGCCAGTTTCCACAAAACGGACAATCTCGCTTTTTCCCCTATCTCTATCGCCTTTTGATTTCCACTATCCGTATGTTGATCCAAATACAATTCCATCCATTCCGCAGCGGCATCTGTTTTTCCACTCTCGTCTGTCACATTTTTCTTCACTTCATCCGCATCTGCCGTATCTTTTTTTCTTTCCTCGTTTTCTGTATCTCCGTCTCTATCTGACCGCACCTCCGCTTCTCTGTTTGCTCTTTTATCTTTGCCCATATCTGTTTCTGTCATTTCCACACCTAGTTCTGTCGTTTCTGAGCCTGTTTTTGTCGTTTCTACATCTGTTTCTATTGTTTCTATATCTGTTCCCGTATCTGTTTTTATATCCTCCCCTGTAATCTTTTCTCCGTTCGATACAGCCAGATCTGTGTGAGCGTCTCCCATATAAACCGCCGCCAAAATACATCCCGCCGCACCTGCCGCGATTCCCGACCATACTCCGACACGCTTTTTGTCTGTCTTTTCTGTTTTGTTCCTCACTGTAGGAAGTTCTTTTAAAACTTGCAGAAACGAGCTGTATTTTTTTCTTGTCTCTCCGATGCATTTCCCACATATACGAAAAAGACGGATTTCTTCCCGTTTTGTCAGCGCCGGAACTACTTTCATATATGCCAGCATAAAACGAAGCGTATTCCCGTATCCAAACAGATCAGGCTCTCTGCTGCCGCAAGTATCCATTTCGTATACCGGTCTGATAAAATGACTTCTGACAGCTCTTTTCTGCATCTGCTTCATCACCTCGGCATTTTCTCTCGATTCTGTATCCAGAAACAACACTTCTCCTTCATCAGACAACACAATTCCATACGGATTCAAATACTTATAATTCTGTCCTTCACCGCATCGCTCATACTGCTCTGCACAGACTGCCATTTTTCGGAACCATCCAAATAAAACTGCTTTATCGACGACCGCTTCATTCTTCATACGATCGATAAGCAGCATACCATGTACACAATCCATGCTTCTGCGGCAGTAACCTCCGTATTCGACAAATTTCAATACTTCATACATTTTTTCCAAGTTCACTGCATTCATTTTTTCCATATTCACTTTTTCATCGGGTGCACATAACCGGAAGCGGGGCGTCCCTCCTGCCCCGTTCCCGAATGAGCTTATTATTCTTGGCGAAATCCGGCGAAACAACTGCCGTAAAAGATGTGTCTTGAATCAGACTCATTTAATAAGTATTTGTATCTTACTTGAATTTATACAGAAAAGCAAGTGTCTGCATTATCTTTTTTCTTTTGCTTTTTTGCCTTTTTCTTTTGTCTCTTTCTTACGTCTACACAATCCGGTCAAGCTGTTCAAGAGCCGCTGCGATCACTTTATCCATATCATAGTATTTATAATTCCCGAGTCTTCCGCCGAAAATCACGTTTTCCTCTTCGTCCGCCAATTTTTTATACTGTTCATATAAAGCGTTGTTTTTTTCGTCGTTGACCGGATAATAAGGCTCCATTCCAACTGCCCACTCCGAGGAGTATTCTCGTGAAATCACAGTTTTCTCCTGCTTTCCGAACTCAAAATGCTTATGTTCGATCACACGTGTATAAGGCACTTCACCATCGGTATAATTGACAACCGCATTCCCCTGATAATTGTCACAGTCAAGTGTCTCCGTCTCAAATCTCACCGAACGATACTCAAGCGCTCCGAGTCTGTAACCAAAATATTCATCGATCATCCCCGTAAATATGATCTTGTCTGCAATATCCGCATTCTGAGCACGAAATTCAAAAAAGTCTGTTCCCGTAAGAACATCCGCTTTTTCAAGCATTTTTTCCACGATCGGAGTATAGCCGCCGATCGGGATTCCCTGATATCTGTCGTTGAAATAATTGTTGTCATACACAAAACGAAACGGAAGCCTCTTAATGATAAATGCCGGAAGTTCCGTACATTTTCTTCCCCACTGCTTCCCTGTATATCCCTTGATCAGTTTTTCGTAAATATCCTTCCCACCGAGGAAAAGCGCCTGCTCCTCAAGGTTTTTCGGTTCTGTTATCCCCGACTCTTTTCGTTGTCTTTCGATGATCTTCTTTGCCTCTTCCGGTGTTTTTATTCCCCACATCCTGCTGAATGTGTTCATATTAAACGGCAGATTATACAACTCGTCTTTATAAACTGCTACCGGAGAATTAATATAGTGATTAAACTCCGCAAATTGATTTATATAATCCCATATTTTTTTATCAGACGTATGGAAAATATGCGCTCCGTACTTATGCACATGAATCCCTTCTACATCTTCACAGTAAATATTTCCGGCAATGTGATCTCGTTTATCGATCACAAGACATGACTTTCCCTTTTTTCCAAGCTCATATGCCATAACTGCGCCGTATAATCCCGCACCGACGATCAGATAATCATATTTTTTCATACCAAGCCTCTCTTTCCGCGCCGCAAAATATCAGCGCTGATTTATCCTGTATTTTAACAGCATAACATCTTTTCCGCAATTTTTCTTATAATGTATCACTTTTTGTCATTTTCGTTATTTTGCCTATGTTTTTGATTTTTTTGTTTACAAATTAGTCATTATGCACTAAAATAATTGTATATCCGTCCGCAGCAACAACCTGCGGGCAAACATACAGAACGGAGGTACTTCATCATGAAAGGAAATGTAATTGTCGGACAATCCGGTGGTCCGACAGCGGCAATCAACTCAAGTCTCGCGGGAGTATACCGCACTGCCAAAGACAGAGGCGCAAACAAAGTATACGGTATGCTTTTCGGCATTCAGGGACTCCTTCAAGAGCGTTACATTGATTTGTCCGAGTACATTACGAACGATCTTGATACAGAACTTTTGAAAAGAACCCCTGCGGCTTTCCTCGGATCATGCCGCTATAAACTGCCTGAGATCCACGAGAATAAAGACGTATACGAAAAAATCTTTTCAATTCTCGAAAAGCTTGACATTGAAGCCTTTATTTACATCGGCGGAAACGACTCAATGGATACGATCAAAAAACTTTCTGATTACGCCATTGTAACAGGTTACCGCACCCGATTTATCGGATGCCCTAAGACGATCGACAACGATCTTGCTCTTACAGACCACACTCCGGGATACGGAAGCGCCGCAAAATATATCGGAACATCTGTAAAAGAAATCATCCGCGACAGCTTCTGCCTTGAATATGGAAAAGGGCTTGTTTCTATCGTTGAGATCATGGGAAGAAACGCCGGATGGCTGACCGGAGCGGCAGCTCTTGCAAAGGGCGAGGACTGTTTGGGACCAGATCTTATCTATCTGCCTGAACTTCCTTTTGATATCGAAGCTTTCAGCGAAAAAGTAAAAGATCTTCTGGCGAAAAAACCGTCGGTTGTTGTCGCCGTTTCGGAGGGAATCCGTCTCGCCGACGGAAGATATGTATGCGAACTCGGACAAAGCGTTGATTTTGTCGATGCGTTCGGTCACAAACAGCTTTCGGGAACTGCGAACTATCTCGCAAGCTATATCGCCGGAGAATTCGGCTGCAAAACCCGTGCGATCGAATTGAGCACGTTGCAGCGCTCCGCTTCCCACTGCGCTTCCAGAGTCGATATTCTCGAAGCTTATCAGGTAGGCGGCGCGGCAGTAAAAGCTGCGGATGAAGGAGATTCCGGCAAGATGGTCGTTCTCCAGCGTCTTTCCGACGATCCGTATCAATGCGGAACAGAAGTAAAAGATGTGCATAAGATTGCAAACGACGAAAAAGTCGTTCCGCGCGAATGGGTTACAGAAGACGGATCTTATGTAACCGACGATTTTGTTTCATATGTACGCCCGCTCATTCAAGGTGATGTATCTCCGGTAATGGTTGACGGTATCCCGCGTCACCTCTACCGCAAAAATTAATTCACATACTGCCGCTCCTGATATCTATGATATGTTCACGATCAGGATGCGGCAGTTTTTTATATCCGGTTTTATAACACTGCTCCTTTTTATTCTCTTGTCTCTTTCTTATTCTTCCTTTATACTTTACCTATATACAGATGCGTTTTTCACTTATATATGATTACATATGAATCCATTTATTTCCGTTACGCGTCTTTGTTTCGCATAATAATTATTACAGCAATCTTATATTCAAGGAGGTTTTTTCATGCTTATTAAAAACGGTTTTCTTATAGACCCTGCCACTAAAAAATCTGGAAATTACGATATCCGAATCAAAAACGGGATCATTACAGAAATCGGAAACACTCTTTCACCTGCCCCAAACGAGCAGGTAACAGATGCCGCCGGTCTGACTGTCGCGCCGGGACTTATCGATACGCATATCCATTTCCGTGACCCCGGATTTACTTACAAAGAAAATATCCACACAGGTTCACAGGCCGCCGCCGCAGGAGGATTTACTTCTGTCATCTGTATGGCAAATACGTCTCCGGTCGTAGACAATACAGAAACTTTAACAGATATTTTAGAAAGAGCGAAAGACGAAAAAATACACGTCTATCAGGCCGCTTCCGTCTCTCATAAACTGCGCGGCGAAGAAATGACCGACATGGAAGCGTTGAAAACTGCCGGAGCATGCGGATTTACCGACGATGGCATTCCGTTGAAAAACGCCGCGTTTTTATACGAGGCAATGGAAAAATCCAAACAGCTAAACGTACCGATCAGCCTTCATGAAGAAGATCCGTCATTTATTAAAAACAACGGCGTCAACCACGGCGCGGTGTCTGAACAGCTCGGCATTTACGGTTCTCCCTCTATCGCCGAAGAATCCCTCGTCGCAAGAGACTGCATGATCGCGCTGCATTCAGGCGCCGACGTTGTTATGCAGCATATCAGCTCGGGACGTTCCGTAGACATTATCCGCCACTTTAAATCACTCGGCGCAAATATTCACACGGAAGCAACGCCGCACCATTTCACACTGACAGACGAGGCTGTTCTGACATATGGAACACTTGCAAAGATGAACCCGCCGCTTCGCTCCGAAGCTGACCGTCAGGCAATCATCGCCGGACTCGCCGACGGAACGATCGATATTATCGCAACAGACCATGCCCCGCACAGCAAAGAAGAAAAAGAACGCTCCATCACTGCCGCTCCAAGCGGAATCATCGGTTTGGAAACATCACTGGCGCTCGGGATCACTTCTCTTGTACGCAAAGGGCATCTGTCACTTATGCAGCTTCTCGAAAAAATGACGATCAATCCCGCCAGACTGTATCATTTAGACGGCGGAAAAATCGAAAAGGGCGCTCCTGCCGACCTCGTGATCTTCGATCCCGAAGCAAAATGGATTCCTGAATTCTTCGCTTCCATGTCGTCAAATTCACCGTTTATCGGCTGGGAATTGTACGGGAAAGTGAAAATGACTGTATGCGGCGGAGAAATTGTATACACTGCCATTTAATTACTTTTTAAAATCTCCATCCTTCAAGTAAGAATGGAGATTTTTTATATAATACTATAAAGACTCCTTGACCAAAAGAAAAGCGATGACAAACATCTAAAACATGTAAGTTATTACCATAACCTATGCATTTTGTTACATTTCAAAAAAAAGAGTAAAAATAGTGTTATAATTAAGGAGAAAAAATATCATCTATTCAAACTCTCAAATAAATTGACAGCAACACAAAGTCAATCACCCTAACCAAAAATATTTTTAACTAATCGTTATGTTGCCTCAAGAAATATATCATAAGGAGTGATACCATTGGAATTTTTATTTAGTTTGCCATAAAAGGTTATAAGTTTTAAATTCCTCTTAATAAAAGGCGAAAAAATGGAGTCAATTATAAAAAAGTCGGTCGGTTCTTTCAATCACATAAAGTAGAAACTGATTCCCCTATTTTTGCAAAGGAAAAATCAGAAGAATTTATTGCGAAAGATAATATTGAACAAATCACTGATTTTTACACATTAGCGGGTCATACAGAATCTGCAGCCCGTGAAAAAGCAATCACATATATATCGGAACGTGATGATACTTATCAAAAAGCAATCGCAAAAGTTTATGATGTAACTGACGAAAAGTTTTGGGCCTATTTAGAGAAATTAAAAAACTATAAACAAAGCAACCTATTAGAATTAAAAAAGAATTCTATAAAGAGTTATGCCAATGAAAACTTTACTTTTAGTTTTCATTAAATTCACTACTTTTAAATATTTGATGTACGAGGAAGGGAACAGATATGAAAAATTTTTTTAAAAAAACTACATTAATTCCAATTTTATTTGCTATGTTAATTTACTCTCCACTCATCACAAGCCATGCAACGCACTTAGAAACTCAAACCAAACGTCAGTCATTGCAAAAAGGAAGCGTAGTTCAAGATCAACATGTTTTTGCAATACCCGATAATGGATGGAATGTAGTGGACATAGAATTAGACTATTACGAATCTTATTATTCTTCCACTAATACACAGAATGCATTTCCATTTCGTCAAAAATTTTATATGATAAAAAGATCTGGCGCTGGAGCTAACAATATTTCTGTAGATGTATCTAACGCATTACATACGGATGGAACTAACAAAGTTATTATATCACCGTTCCAACAAGGCGATTTGTTGGTAGATACTAGCAAGTGGGAATGGGGAGTTTCCCAAAGTTAAAGATACCACATCAATCCCACGCGGACTTTTGCTCAACCGATACAGCCGGAGGGCTGGATAACAAGAAAAGGCGGTATGCGCCCCGTGGAGGGGTAGCGTACCGCCTTTTCTTGTGGGGGTTTCCAAAGGGGGCAACGCCCCCATTTGGCACACGACTTTGCGAAGCAAAGTGTAGTGTGTTATACCTGCTGGCGTGGCTGACGGGGGAAACGGGGTGCGGTGCTTCTTGCGCCCCGTTTGCTCCGGCAGGAAAACAGGCTGAATTTTTGCGAATGGGAATGAGCAAAAAATCGGCCTGTTTTCAGAGAACGGCGGCAGGTATATGAAAGCCCCCGTCCCTCGTCCTACGCTCCGACTTGTGGACAAAGTGTCCCGAAGTTGTGGCCACACTCCCGGAAAAGTAGCAGGACAGCGGGCAACCGTCAAGGCTGAAATGAACGGGGTTACACCCGGCCTTGACCGCCGCCCGCCGCCCCGCTGGATGGGTGGACAAGGCGGCCAATCCCTCAAAGTGCTTGTCCGCGCTCTTTCTGATTTTGAGGTATTCAGTTTTTCAAAATTGAATAATCAAAATAAATTTTTTCGATTGAAAAAATTTTATTTGTTATCATCTTCAATGCCATATTTTTTCTTTTGCCGAATCACATAATTACTGATTTTTTCATCATATAGTGGATACTGGTAATCCAACTGGCATGCCACTTCTGACGAAACCTCCCGGAACAATGCCATACATTGTTCAAAGGATTCCCACATATGGGGATAGGAATCCATATTATAAGTGGACATAAGTCGTTCCCACAATTCCTCTGGGACATATTGCTTCATAAATTTATAGTTTTTTCCCAAACTGAAATGAAATCCCTGTTTGATACCAATCAGCCAGGAAATCATGCGAAGCAATTCTTTTCGTACTATATCATTCATATGGTCAATAGCAAAAAGAATTTCTTTGCGGCATAAGCCCTTTACTACATATGTTGTAGTATTCCAAAATTCATTACAGCAATCGTCAAACATTCTTTGAGTAGGCTTCTGCAAGTGGTAGTCTATATCCGTTGGTATTGGCGGCTTTACGATACGGTTGTCTTTATCCAACAGTAACTTTACCAGTTTATCCCATGTAAAATACTCGTCTATCAGTTCCAGCGGCAGCAAAGTTAAATCTATCTTAACATCATCAGTAAACAGCATTAAATATGAAAATCCCTTTTCTACAGCTGGAAATAATTCCATATCTTCCGGTTTTTGCAGAATCAACCTTTCACCAAATATATCTAGCCATTTATCATCACTTGTGAAGCTGTCCATATCCGTAACAAAAAAAGTAATATCAAAATCCTGAAAATCATCAGGCGGAATATTTGTATTTGTTCTAGATCCTTCCAAAGTAACCATGCGAATGCGTTTGTCTGTTTTTGCAAAATTCAAAACAATATCATAAACTTCCTTTTCTGATCTCATTTTTATCTCCTCCAATTATTGAAATAGGTGTGAAGCCATTTTAGGGCTTTCCCGCCTTGATTACCCTTTAGCAAAGACGGGCGGGGCTGTCAACGGCGGCGCATGAAATGCGCCGTTCATCTTGACCGTTGACTGGCTCGGCTGGCTTTGCTATTTTTATCGAATTGCATATTGGTAAATTGCATTGATATGTACTTGGGTTGTATTCACGATTGGCACATTAACATCTTCGGGCTTTATGGCAAGTGGCAGCTCCGTACAGGCGAGAATGAGTGCATCTACATTTTCTTTTTCAATGTATTTATTTGCCAGTGCAATCATTTTCTCTTTATCACTAGGAATTACTATGCCATTCTCTAAATTGGGGTATATCAGTTTTCCTAATAGAGATATTATTTTTTCGCTATCGCCTTTACAAGTAACATCATCGGGCGGCGAAGTTCATCTTCCATACCCGGAATATCCATCATCTCTTTAGGCGGTTCTGCTTCCTCTACAACTTTAAGCTCAAACCCATTGTTCAGCAATCCCATTATAATCTGTGTAAGTGTGTGATGTTGTTTTACTACATCACATCCTAAAAAATGTGTATTTCGTTCTCCTGTTATAAAGTAATTATCAATCGCCCAATATTGCGGTTTCCCATCATCTGTATAAATCCAATCCTGCCCAACTCCTGCGGTAAAAACAGGGTGTTCGATATTAAAAAGAAAAATTCCACCTGGTTTTAATGTCCTATACACTTTTTGAAATATTTCCACTATGTCCTCTATATAGTGCAGAGCTAAATTAGATATAACACAATCCCATTCATTTTCTGGATAGTCATATTCCTCTAATCCGCTAATACGATATTCAATTTGATTTCCTGAATTGCGCTTTTGGGCTTCCTCAATCATTTTCTTACTTAAATCGATCCCTAATATTTTTGTAGCTCCTTGTTCTTCTGCGAACTTGCAGTGCCAGCCATATCCGCACCCCAAGTCAAGAACAGATTTTCCTTCTAACGAAGGAAACAAAGGTTTTAATTGATGCCATTCACCAGCAGCTTTTAACCCCTCTTTACTGCGGGACATCTTTGCATATTCTTCAAAAAACTTCTCATTATCGTATTCATTATTCATAACCTTAACATCTCCTATTTTATCCTTCGGCACCGCCGCCTCCAGGCGGCTCCCCAACTTCATCTGCTCGATAAATGGGAATTGCACCAAAACAATCTAAGACAACAATGCTGCCCTACTTGCGATTTTTTCTTGTACTGCGGAAACAGTTTCTTGAATGGAATAATTGGTCGTATCTACAACATTCGATTCATATATTCCCAGATTGCAAAATTGCTCCCACATTGTTTCTACCAATTCGATATTTGTTTTTCGGTCTAACTTTGAGCGTTCAACAGCCCGCTTTAAGGTTTCTTCCTTACTTGCCCTTAAAATAATATAATGCACCTCATAATGTTCCCGAACAAGAGCTTTCCATGGCTCCAAAAACCATGGCCCGACAATCCCATCTACAATTACATCATATCCGCCACGAGCATAT
>ENA-OQIE01001391-OQIE01001391.1-human-gut-metagenome-genome-assembly--contig:-NODE-1391-length-11066-cov-8.216034_pt1 | contig 11066 bp, 9 predicted proteins | sample MGYA00242569_ERZ504731 | MGnify/ENA primary metagenome ERZ504731 (study PRJEB26092, sample SAMD00036208) | human gut metagenome | host: Homo sapiens | study: EMG produced TPA metagenomics assembly of...
TTCCAGAAGGAACAGAAATGTGCATGCCTGGAGATAACATCGAAATGACAATCGAACTGATCCACCCAATCGCTATGAGCCAGGGTCTTACTTTCGCTATCCGTGAAGGTGGACGTACTGTAGGATCAGGACGTGTTGCTACAATCATCGAGTAATACAATCTGAATATAGATTTGTTATCGTAAGATAACGTTGTGTCCAAACGTAAGATACCCGTAGAACTTCGGTTCTACGGGTTTTTCTGTTGCCTGGAAATATATAAAAGAGCAGAAAAGAATAACGAACAGTATAGAAAAACGGTTGCCGGGAGAGTATCCTGACAACCGTTTGTGATAACAGAATGATAACAAAATATATAATTTTCGCTTTTTAATACCAGGCAGACATTCCTTCTTTTAAAATTTCCCTAGAATTGTAGCCTTCTATGATTTTGCTGATTGCATGATCTGCAAAAAAAGTTTTTGTAAATTCAGTTGTTGCTGAAGGCCATTCTTCTTCCGTTAAAAGTGGAAGCTCTTCTTCTCTTCTCATGTCATTAACAGAATCTCTGAGTTCATTTTGTTCGGCTACAGTAACAATATGAGAAAAATCATTATGTGCCATTTTCTGGATTTCTACAGTTTCATTTAATTTGTCAATTAGTATAATTCCATGCATCTCATCTTCATCACCATTTGGAAAATACCAATAAATAAGATATTGATCAGTTTCTTCCATTAATCTAAAAGTAACCATTTCGTCACACTTTCTATAAATGCAAAAATTAAGTTCGATCATAAACCCTGACAGTATTGTCCTCAGTGCCTTTAGATCCAGTGCTGAAAAAAGCGATTAAACGAAATGAGCTTTCCGGAAGAATGGACATTGTGAAAGAGGTGCCCTGGGAACGGAAAATAACAGTCCTACGGTTACAGATACTGATGAAAATAAATATCACCCAATCAGAGATTATCTGGAAAGCCTGGTCTGGGACGGGGTTCCAAGAATAGAAAATATGCTTCCGCATTTTCTGGGAGCAGAAAAGAGCAAATACACAATCGGAGTAATGAAAATGCACATGCTGGCAGCGATTTCAAGAATTTATGAACCGGGAATAAAATATGACATTATGCTGTGCCTGGTGGGAAGTCAAGGAGCCGGAAAGTCTACGTTTTTCAAATATCTGGCGATAAAAGAAGAATGGTTCAGTGACAATCTGGATCATCTGGACGATGAAAATATTTATAGAAAACTGCAGAACCACTGGATTATCGAAATGGGAGAAATGAAGGCAACTATCACAGCAAAGAATATTGAACAGATAAAATCGTTTCTGAGCAGACAGAAAGAAACTTATAAAGTGCCTTATGAAGTTCACCCGGAAGACAGACCGAGACAGTGTGTATTTTGCGGAACATCAAATGATCTGAATTTCCTTCCTCTGGACAGAACCGGAAACAGACGATTTGCTCCGGTGATGACAGATATGTCGAAAGCAGAAGTTCATATTCTGGACAATGAGGCAGAGAGCAAAGCCTATATCGAACAGGCCTGGGCAGAGGCAATGGTACTGTATCGACAGGGAAATGTGTTCTTAGGATTTACAAAGGAAATTGAGAAAGAGGCAAAAGCGTCTGCAGAAAGAATTTATGCCGGAAGATACCAATGCCGGAATCATACAGGTATTTCTTGATGACTACGATGACGATTATGTATGTACAAGAATTCTGTTCGATGAAGCGTTACATCGAACTGGAGAAATGAAACAGTGGGAAGGTAAAGAAATTGCCAATATTATGAACAATGCGATTGTAGGCTGGAAACCACATGGTACACATCGGTTCGGAAAGGAATATGGAATACAGCGGTCATGGAAACGGATCGAAGACTTTGTGAAGAAAGATAAAGGTGGATTCATGGAAGTACCGAAACAGTTGGAAATACCATTTAAGTAAAGATTATTGTAAACGATGTAAACGGAACTTAGAGAAAAAATTTAAAAAGTTAACTTTTAAAGTCTTTTGATCCCTGTTTACAAATTCCGTTTACAGACTGGAAAGGAGCAGAAAATGATGAAACAGGGAAGGTTAGGATATAACTGCAGTAATGGAAGATATGGATTATTATCGTCAGACTTATGGATTGCTCCAGGATTTCACTGTGGAGAAGGAATGGAAGTGCTGGTGGATGATAAATGGGTACAGACCAGAATGGAGATGAATCCAGCAAGAGAATGGTATTTGGTGGGGACACCATACTGTGGAAATCTAGAATATGTGCAGGCAAGGATAATGGGGTAAATCGGTATTACTGGAAATAATTTATGCATAAAGAATACATGTAATTGAAAATCAAATATGATATGAAAAATGGCACGTTGATTGAAAAACGTGTCTTTTTTCTGTTGACAGGGAATTGAATAGTGCCTGTTAGTTTGATACAATAAAATAGATTATACGGTATTGAGGGTGGAAAAGTATGCCAACAAAAGAACCACGTTTTCATGGCGAAGTTACAGAAAAAAGCCATAAGAATATGAGCAAGATACGTGGAAAAGATACAAATATAGAGGTTGTGTTGAGAAAGGCACTATGGCATAGGGGATTTCGTTATCGAAAAAATTACAAGGGATTGCCGGGGAGACCAGATATTGTCCTGACTAAGTATCGTATTGCGATTTTCTGTGATAGTGAGTTTTTTCATGGAAAAGATTGGGAAATCCTGAAGCCACGATTAGAAAAAGGAAAAAATCCAGATTATTGGGTTAAGAAAATAGAACGGAATATCCAAAGAGATGAAGAAAAGGACCAGCAATTAAATTTTATGGGATGGACTGTGATACATTTCTGGGGAAAAGATATTTTGAAAGATACAGAACAGTGCATTAGAGTGATAGAAGAGACGATATTTGAACAGAAACTGGAAGAAGTAGACGATGAAGAGGAAATGTAATGATGAATTATTTAGAAGAATACGATGAAACGGATCCGATTTCGATTGAAACATATGCAAAAAAGTTGATTGGAAAAACATTTGCAGATGTGTGTAAGCAGGATGACATCACAAAAGCTATGGTTGTCAGAGAAACAACAAATTATGAAGTAAAGCACGAGAATAAGAAGCGAAAAGGTGGTTTAGGAGAACTGATAGAAGAGAGATTCTTTCACTATCAAACGAATAATGATGCACGTCCGGATTTTGATAAAGCAGGTGTAGAACTAAAAGTAACACCGTATAAACAAAATAAGAATGGGACACTGGTAGCCAAAGAAAGACTGATATTGACCATGATTGATTATTTCTCAGTTGTTGATGAAACATTTGAAGATAGTCACATGTGGCAAAAGGCTCGCTTGATTTTACTGGTGTATTATCTGTATCAACAAGAGATAAAGAACCGGTTAGATTATCGTATTGGATATGTGAAGTTGTTTGCACCGCCGGAGCAAGATATAAAAATCATAGCACATGATTTTGAGGTTATTGTTGAGAAAATCAGAAACGGAAAAGCACATGAATTATCTGAAGGAGATACTCTGTATCTGGGAGCAGCACCAAAGGCAGCAACGTCAAAGGACCGGAGAAAGCAGCCATTTAGTGATGAATTAGCAAAACCACGGGCGTTTGCATTTAAGAATTCATACATGACATATGTTCTGAACAATTATATTATTCCGGGAAAAAATACATATGAACCAATCATCAAGGGTACTGTAGAGGAATCTTTTGAAGATTATGTTGTAGGGAAAATAGATGCGTATTGTGATTGGCCGGTTACTGATTTATGCAACACATTCCATATAGAATATCAAAAGAAACCGAAAAATCTGGAGGCAATGTTAGCATATCGGATGTTAGGCATAAAAGGGAATCATGCGGAAGAATTTGAAAAAGCAAATGTAGTAGTCAAGACGATACGTATTGAGAAAAATAATAAGATAAAGGAAAATATGTCATTCCCTACATTCAAATTTAAAGAGTTAGTAGAGGAAGACTGGGAAGATTCTGCATTTGGAAATTATTTACGTGAAACTAGATTTTTGTTTGTAGTTTATAAGTTTGATCAACAAGATGAATTAAGATTAAAAGGCTGTCAGTTCTGGAATATTCCATATGATGATTTGGAAGGCAATGTGAAGGCGGTTTGGGAAAAGACGCAGAGAGTGCTTCGTGAAGGACTTCAGATAGAAAAGAGAAATGGAAAGAATTATAATAATTTTCCAAAATCATCAGAAAATCCAGTGTGCCATGTAAGACCACATGCACAGAATTCAAAAGATACTTACGAACTTCCAGACGGAAGACAGTACCCAAAGCAATGTTTCTGGTTGAATAATAGTTATATTTTGTCGCAGTTAGATGAACGATTCAAGGAGGAATAGTATGGCAGGGTTTATTTTTTCTATATATAAAGAAGAGAATATTGAAGGCGTAAAAAAGTGCATTAGGCAAGGAGTATATGCATCAAAAGTACCAAATGATAAACTTTCATTACAGGAAAATGAAAGTTCAGGTAATAAAAGTAAACAAGTTATGGCAGCGGTATTAGCAGATTATTGTTCGATGCAAGCGGGTGATAATGTGTATTTTTTATCTGATAGACGTATTTATGGAGTTGGAAAACTGGTTAATGTGGGGATAGATTGTAAATACAAAAATTCTTTGGATGCAAATATTTTTGAAAGAAAAGAAAAAGTAGTAGAAGCAGATCAACCATTGATGCAATTGGGACCAGAGTATAGGTGGTTATGTCTCTTTGAGCCAGATCAACAGTTTTTTGCAGAAGGCGTTGATATGGATGAGGTGCTGTCATATAGACCATCAGCATTTAGAATGTTGAGAGCATTTCAAAATGTTACTTTTATAAAGATAGATGATGAAGAAAATAGAGCTTTAAAAGAATGTATTTATTTAAAAAATAGAGACAAACAGAGGTACTTTGAATACAGTACCTCAGAACATGAACGGATTTTACAATTCGATTTGGAAAAGTATCTTATCAATCCTGAAGAAACTATAATGAAAGAGTTTAATTATGAAAAAAATGAAATAAATACTGAAATGCTGTTAGAAGCTTGGATGATAGATCCCATTTCAAAAAATGGATTTGAAGGTGAAAAGTATGATTATGTTACACATCAGGTCATTGCTTCTCCATTTAAGCCGTTAGCATATATTGATAAAATGGATATTTTTGCATACAGATATTTGGAGAATTTCCCAGACACAGAAAAACCAATAGAAAAATATATGGTTATAGAGTTGAAAAAAGGAAAGGCAACGAAGGATTTTCCTTTACAATTGATGAGATATGTTGATTGGATTAGTAGAGAGTATGCAGCGGGGGATTATTCTTTAATAAAAGCGGTTGGCATTGCAAAAGGGTATCCTAAAGGGATGCAAAAAATTGTGGATGAACAGTGTAAAAGAAGTTATTTGTCAGATTTACATCCGAATACCACCTCTCAATGGAACGATTTAAGTTTATACGAATATTCTATGAATCAAGCAAGGCAGTTGCAAATTAAGGAGAGTGATATCTTTGATTCCATTCTTGAATTGAAAGAAAGACTTTCTAATATTGGCATGGAGTATAATACTGGTAAAATTCAAATAAATGGAGAAGTATATTCCCCCAAATTTAAAGTACAATCAAAAAAGTGGGCTTTTTTTGATGGATTAGATGAAAAAGAAAGAATTGTACTCAGTAAAAACAAATGGAGAGCCATTGATATTAGCGGAATAAAAAATAGAGAAGAGGTAGATCAACTTATTTTAGAATTATTTAAATAAGGATCTTTACAAAAACAATAAAATGAGATATTATATATAAAGAACGATCGTTCGAATAGTAAAAGAAGAGGTAAAAGAAGTGAAGAAAACAGTTTGCGAATTGTTCGCTGGAGTAGGTGGCTTTAGATGTGGGCTTAATAATATAAGAACAGTAGAAGATTACGGAAAAGAAGAAAAATGGGATACAGTTTGGTTTAGCCAGTGGGAGCCAGCAGAGAAAAGTACACAGTACGCACATGACTGTTATGTATATCGATTTGGAACAAGATTAGATAATAATGGTGAAGATACTACTAATTATAATATTGAAGATGTAGATAAAACAACGCTTCCTGACTTTAATTTACTTGTCGGGGGGTTTCCGTGCCAGGACTATTCAGTAGCATCTTCGTTAGCTACTTCCAAAGGGCTTGAAGGAAAAAAGGGAATTTTATGGTGGTCAATACGTGAGACCTTAGAAGCAAAGAAACCACCATTCGTATTATTAGAAAATGTTGATAGATTGTTAAAATCTCCTGCAAAACAAAGAGGTAGAGATTTTGGTGTGATTCTTGCATGTTTTCGAGATGAAGGATATACAGTGGAATGGCGTGTGATAAATGCTGCTGAATATGGATATCAGCAGAGACGCCGTAGAACATTTATTTTTGCTTATAAGAATAACACAAAATATGCAGAAAGAATTTTAAATACAATTGGATATACAGATGCGTTGGAAGAAGAACGCAAGCAAGAATGCATGGAAAATGTAGTCTTAAAAGAAGGATTTTTTGCAGAAACATTTCCGGTAAATAAAGCAGAATCTGTTAAGATGAAAATTAAGGAACTGCCGGTAGAAGTAGGTGAAGTATCTGATGCATTTCAATGTGCGTTTGAAAATTCAGGGATAATGAAAAATGGAATAATATATACAATGAAGACTGCTCCGGACTATCATGGAAAGCAGATAACTCTTGGCGATGTTATGGAAATCGGACAAGTAGAAGAACAGTACTTTATTCCGGAAGAAAAATTATATTATACAGATCCAACGGTTACACACAGCGATGAAACAGAGCAGCGTCTTCCCAAGGAAGATAGACAGACCTGGCAGTACTTGAAAGGTGCAAAAAAATTGTTGCGTACAAGTTCAACAGGTCATGAATATGTATTCTCGGAGGGTGCTATTTCTATGATTGATCAAGAAGATAAACCGGCACGTACAATGTTGACATCAGAAGGTGGATTTAGTAGAACAACTCATATTGTGAAAGATAAGATGACTGGAAGAGTGAGACTGCTTACCGCAACAGAAGCAGAACGAATCCAGGGCTTTCCTACAGACCATACAAAGTATTGTCTGGTTAAGGGAGAAACAGTAGAGATGCCATTGAGAAAACGTAGATTTATGATGGGAAATGCACTGGTGGTTAATTTGGTGGCAGATATGGAGAAGACATTGAATAATATATTTGATGAAGAATGATTTGACCTATATTTTAGAGTAAAAAGTTATTTCTACAAAAGAGGTATTTAGATGAGTGATAAGACCGTTTATTCTTATATAAATGATATTGCACAGCGATTAAAAGAACCAAGAAAATATGGGGATGTTTCGCTAATGATTGGAGCGGGATTTTCAAAAAATGCACAGAGTAAAGGAATGGCAAGTATGCAACCACCAAATTGGAGTGAACTTGCCGAGAAAATGTATGAGGAACTATATCCGGAACCATTAGAAGCACAAGAAAAAGAAGAATGGAATAGACAAAGGATTATAAAGACATCTGGGAAAAACGTCACAAAGCTGGCAGATGAATATATTGCTAATTTTGATAGAAATAAAATAAACAATTTGATAGAACAGTCCATTGCAGACGAAACGTTTGTTCCAGGAGAATTACATAAAAGACTTTTAAAATTACATTGGTCAGATATTTTTACAACAAATTATGATACTCTTTTGGAGCGGACGGTAGATATGATTTATCGTGAGAATAACTATGAAATTATATATTCTCAAAATGACTTACCAGGGAGTATAAAGCCGCGGATAATTAAGCTGCATGGAAGTATTCCACAAGTAAAACCATATATAATAAGTGATGAAGATTATAGAACATACCCAGATAAATATTCAGCATTAGTTAATACTGTACAGCAGGCGATGCTTGAAACTAGGTTATGCTTACTTGGATTTTCCGGGGATGACCCTAATTTCCAAAGTTGGCTTGGTTGGTTACGAGACAATATGGGTGAATACTGTCCAACGATTTATTTGATTGGTATATATGAAAAACTCAGTGCACCAGAGAGAAAACTGTTGGAAAATAAGGGGATTACTATAGTAGATATTTCTGGATTAGTATCTCGACAGGAAGAAAATCGACACTATCAGGCAATTTCGGAATTTGTTGGTTTGTTAGAAAAAAATCAAAGTGAAAAAGATATTTATTTGGAAAGACCGTACCAAAATGTTGATATATTTTGGCAACCTAAAGAAGCGGAAAAAGAAGAATATTTTGAAAAGTTGGAAAACTATTCACATAAAGTTGAAAAGTTGATAGAGCCATATATTTTGTTACCAGAAGAAAAAAGGGTTAAATATGCAGATTACTTTTTGGAACATTTTGGCGTAGTACTGAAGTTGGTTCAGAATCAGGAGAAAGTACCAGAGAAGATAATTTCAACTATTATTAAAATACTGAGAAAATGTCTGGTTGTTTTAGAAGATAAAAATGCTGAATATTTAGAAAAAGTAACAGAAATATTAATTGAAAAAAATTTACAAATAGAAACATTATGTGAAGTATTATTGTATTTGGCAGAAATGTATAGAATTGATGGCAAAAAAGAGTTATATGATGCTTGTATGGAAAGATGTGAAATATATTGTAATAAAATTCCATACTATAAAAATGAGTTCCTTATTGAAAAAATGAAAAATTATATTTCGCTATTTGATTATGAGGAAGCAAAGACGCTAATTGAGGAAATAGAAACTCCATCATTTGAGTATAAGGTAAAAAAGGCAGCGTTATATAAACAATTGTCAAAAAATGATATTGCAGACAAGATATTAAGTGAATGTTCGGCAGAATTAGCACAGATGAAATTGTCAGATGAAATATATGCTTCATATTTGGGATATTTAAACTTATGTTACAGAATTGGGAATTGGGAAATTACGGAGAAATATTCTGACAATAAGTATTATGATAATTCATATAATACAAGGCGGATTATTGTTGAGCAAAGGGAAAAATTGAAGCAAGATTTTTTTGAAAAAGATAGAAAAAAAGAAGAAAGAATAGTGCCGTTTAGTCTTAATTCCAATAAAAGTGTTACGGTGTTTTATTCAGGAGAAACTGCTTGCTACAAAAATTCGTTTGTCTTTATCCTTGGAATAGATAAATTGTGTTTGCCGATGTTTTTAGATCAAGCAAGACTACTTCCGCGGGTATATGATGAGATAATGCACTCAAGCGAATATGTTTATTGGAAACTGTCCTTGGCTATTAGAACTAATCAAGAAAAAATCATCAATCAGATTTTTACACGAAAAATGCTTTTAAATATAGATGATTCAGAAAAACAATATCTTTTTGATAAATTGGTTGAAATTGTAAAAATGTATTCAGAAGAAGATAGCTATGATAGAAAACAATATTTTGTGTCTATGAAGAATATCTTAAGTATACTATCGCGTTTAGTGGTGTTTACAGAAGACGCAAATGTAATTGTTTTTTTGAAAATATTAAGTAGATTCAGTCAGAAGGAAGATTCGTTTATAGTTAGGGATATAAAAAAGATCCTGCAGATAATTTCCACTAGATTTAATGGAAATATTGCAATGGCTTGTCAGAATATTATTTTTTCTGAGTTTGATGCACAATATCATTTAGCTAGTTATTTTAATAATTTATCTTTTGAAATATGCGAAGAAGATGTAGAAGTATTTTATGAAAAAGCACTTCGCTTGAGCTCAAGTGAAAATATATCTGAAAGAGATAATGGATTGGCTTGTCTGTTAGTATTGTGGAATAATAAACCGTTAGAGAAATATCGAGACGATATCGTAACAGTCTTTTGGAAGAATGACAAAGACACTTTACCGATGACAGAATTATATTATCCATTTATTTGGGAGGAATTACCGCATCCAGCGTCAGTTGAATTTTCAAAATTATATTATACATATTTGATGAATACAGAATATGTAGAAAGTGTAACACCAACAGGACGTGAAATAAATAATTCATATGGAAGTGTCAGAGATTATTTTAGTTTCTTTTATTCAACATCGGAGATTTCTCAGAGAAAATGTAATAAGGTGATTTTAAATAAAGAACTTGCAAATACTATTTTGACTCGTTCATATGATTTCATAATGCATGAAAAAAGCTTATTAGAACATGATTTTATGGGAGAAAAAGAAGATTGTGAAAATAAGTTCTTAGTAATTGGAGAACTTGTTGCGCTTGTTTATTGTGAGTCCATACAAAATCAGTTGATTACAGAAATATATCCATTGATTGAAAGAATTAAGATAGCGTTATCAGATTGCAAAATTAGTACCATTGCAATTGATATAGTAGAGATGACCGAGAAAAATAAACTTGAAGAATGTGTTGATACGTTTGAGAATATTATATTAACGAAAAATAAAAAACTTTATTCAAGTGTATTTACGGGAATACAGTGTTTGGTATTTATGAAAGAAAATTACAATCAAGATGTATCATTTGAAAAATTTTTCAGTTCAATAAAATATTTAGATATAGAGTATTCAAAAACGTTATGGATTCATTTGACACCTTTGCTCAGGCAACCTTTTTTCGCTACGGAGAAAGCACAGAGATATATTGCCTTATCTATCAATAAATGTATAGATATATATGAAAATTTAGCAGATCAAGGTGAGAGGTATTATTTGGATGGCTTATATAATTGTGTGGAGGCATTACATCAGTATTATAAAAGTGTTAAGACAACTGGAACAGGAGAAACAGACGAATTAAAACAATGTGTTGAAAAGGCCAGGAAAATAAAAAATTATGAGATAGCAAATATTTGGTCTTACGAATAGCAAGGTGTGATAACACCATGATAACAAAATCCCCCAAAACCATACGGACACAGCGGAAAATCCGGATTTTCCCCCACGAATCACACGAAAAATCACCATTTGCACACTGCAATACATCGGTCTGATATCGTGAAGGTGGACGTACTGTAGGATCAGGACGTGTTGCTACAGTTATCGAATAATTTTAGCATAACATCTTAATTATATAAATAGAGTACCGCAAGGT
>ENA-OQIE01001407-OQIE01001407.1-human-gut-metagenome-genome-assembly--contig:-NODE-1407-length-10993-cov-3.483968_pt1 | contig 10993 bp, 7 predicted proteins | sample MGYA00242569_ERZ504731 | MGnify/ENA primary metagenome ERZ504731 (study PRJEB26092, sample SAMD00036208) | human gut metagenome | host: Homo sapiens | study: EMG produced TPA metagenomics assembly of...
TTTTTCCGGGAGGGGGTCCCCGCCTGGGGATCTACCCCCCTTTTTTCCGCACCCCCGCGCCAAAAAAGAAGATACGCTGCCACAAGAACAACCGCCGCGATAAGCACAATTACAAGTGTGTTCATTTTTCTAACCCTTCTCTTAAAAAAGATTCTCAGTCAAATGCATTTTTGCAAAACAAAAAGCCCTCGTCCTCACACAGCATACCCGCTTTCGGGTAGCCCGTGCAAAGACGAAGGCTAAACTTACAAAACGTATATTTGCGCCGTTGCAAATTTACTTCCGCGATACCACTTTGCTTGCCGATATTTTACTTTCGGCCTCTCGACCGCCGCCCATAATGGATGGCGCGCCCCTTTAACGGTGGGTTTCCGGCTTCGACTACTTGAAAATCTTTCACCGAAGCTGCTGACAGGTGAGAGCCAAACGTGCCTTGCTGCCGTCTCGCACTGCCGACGGCTTTCTGAAAGCGGTGATACGAATAGTCATGTCCTGCTCATTGCATTTGACTGATACATTGCTAATACAATAGTCTTTTTAAAATAATTTGTCAATAATCTTACAGGACAAAATTTATTTTTGTAGAACAGAATAAACAACGGTATATTTTGAATGTTATTTCTTGTTGAAATTGCAAACAAATTATTAACAGCATCATAAAAACAGGGTGCCGAACAAAATCCGGCACCCCAAAAAGTCAAAATTAAAACCCGACAAAGCTACCGCTTATTTCGCCTTACCCATAGCTTTGACCTCGTCAAATTCATCGGTTATTTCCTTGCTCGGAGCTTTGGTGCAAAGGCTCACAACAATTATTGTGATAAGTCCCATAAGGAACGCCGGCAAAAGCTCATATATTCCGAAAACTCCGCCGAGCGGCTTTATAAGATATTTCCAAACAAATACCATTATTCCGCCGACAGCCATGCCCGAGATTGCGCCCGGGAGATTTGTGCGCTTCCAGAAGAGCGCACATATAACGAGCGGTCCGAACGCCGCGCCGAAGCCTGCCCAAGCGAACGAAACTATGCCGAATACCGAACTGTCGGGATTTCTGGCTATAACAACGCCGAGTATCGCTATTATAACTACCGTAATTCTTGCGGCAAGCATACTCTTCTTCTCCGAAATTTTAAGTCCGAAGGTCTCGCGCAATATGTTCTCGGATACGCTCGATGCGGCAGCCAAAAGCTGTGAGTCCGCCGTGGACATTGTGCTTGCAAGAATTCCCGCCAAAATAAGACCTGCCATAAGTGCCGGGAAAACACCGTGGGTTGAAAGAAGTCCGGCTACGCGAACTATAACCGTTTCCGTATCATTTCCGTGGAGGCTGTCGATAAGTCCCGTACTTGAAAGGCCTCTACCGACTATACCTATAAGCACGGCCATAGCCATTGCTATAACGACCCAAACAGACGCAACTCTTCTTGAGAGTTTAAGCTTTTTCTCGTCCTCAATCGCCATAAAGCGAAGAAGGATATGCGGCATACCGAAATAACCGAGTCCCCATGAAAGAGTTGTGATTATGTGCAAAAGGTTGTACGGCTCGCTCTCGCCCGTAGTTTCGGAATATGACGAAACGAACGAAAGATAACCGGGAAGCTGTTTTGCGTTTTCCGCAACAGCCGAGACGCCGCCTGCCGACACGGTGGCATATATCAGTACAAACACAATAGCCACGGTCATAATAATGCTCTGAACAAAGTCGGTGGTAGAGGCAGCAAAAAATCCGCCCGCAGCCGTGTAGGCAACTATTACTATTGCCGAAATCAGCATTGCGGTCATATAATTCATACCGAACAGCGACGAAAACAGCTTTCCGCAGGCGGCAAAGCCCGACGCCGTATAGGGAATGAAAAATATTATTATAATCAAAGCCGCCATACACGATAATATGTTTTTCTTATCGCGGAAACGGTGCGAAAAGAACTGCGGCAGGGTGAAAGAGTCGGTTTTATGGGTATATCTGCGAAGTCTGCCGGCAGTTAAAAGCCAGTTGAGATATGTACCTACGGCAAGTCCTATGGCGGTCCAGCCGACGTCGGCAACACCCGACAGATATGCAAGACCCGGCAAGCCCATAAGCAAATAGCTTGACATATCGCTCGCCTCGGCGCTCATTGCCGTGACGAGAGGGCCGAGCTTTCTGCCGCCGAGATAAAAGTCGGTTGAGGACTCGTTCTTTTTGGCATAGTGAAATCCGATTACGAGCATTCCGACGAGATAAACAAATATCGTCGCCAAAATGCATACAGTTGATGACGTCATTTCAGCACTCCTCTTAAAAGCAAAAATAAAACGAGCCGCCGAGATGCTTCGGCAGCTCTCATTCCCGTATCGCCGTGTGCGATTCCGATAAAAGCTATTTTATCACACAAATTAAAATATTTCAACGATTTAATACATAAAATCGCCGATAAATTTTAACGGTTTAATGTGCAAAAGCCGAATTTCACGGCAAAAAATCCCACACCATACAGATAAAAAACAACTCCGCTCCGTAGATGCTGCGCAGCGGGGTTGTTATGTATAAAATAAATTTACAAATTACAACTGTGTAAGATGATAAATGCTATAGTCGTGACTTTCTGCAATGCTGGCTATTTTCCTTAATCCTTTTGCATCTGTGTCAATGTGCTGTATTTCAGAATATACGACATTATCATCCTTAAATGCTTCTATAAGATTGGTGCGGTATGAGACTTTTTTCATCTCTTCCCCCTTGCCTTTAACAATCAAATATGCATCGTTAACTGTTTCCTCATTTATTGATGAACACATACTAATAATCCCCCTAATTAAATTATTTTTACAAAAGTAATTGCAATTATTATTTGTAATTCTTCTGTATATCACGGTAATACAACCTATTTATGATTTTGTCAATGATTTTTCTTGCTGTAAATAAAACTTTGGTAAATTTATGCAAAAAGTATGGGTGTTATATTGTTTACAACGCACAAAAGCCACTGTAATGCAGTGGCTTTTGTGTTTATTTGTAAGCCTAACACTTACCTTAATTTTGATATATTTTTTCACTACCGAATTTTGTCAAGCGAAAAAGATACACACCATCATTTTGTTATTCTTGTGTAAAATATCCGCTTTCGTATAATTCTTTCATTACACTTTCAAAGTGTGAACTTTCTGATAAATTCAAATTGTTCTTAAAATTGTGTCATTCTTGGAAGCACCAAATGCTATTTTCGTATTTTGTTTATCCTACAGCTCTTGAAATATCTTATACTTTAAGTCCATATAATATCTCCGTTTATTTTTGCTGTTTATATTCTTGTTCGTATATTGTTGCCCCACAGTTTTTACAACGATAGTCCCCTGTTTTTGAACCGTTATGCACTTCTTCGACCCAATCATGCTGTTTACAGGGCTTGCCGTTATTACTTCTTAGTATTTTATTAGCTTCATCGAACTCAATTCTCATTTGTTTCGCTCCTTTTGCTACTGCTTTATTTAAATTATAGAATGACTGTTTCAACCAACACGTTCATAGGTGCGCCAACGATAGACCGCATATGACTTACCTTGGTACGACACAGCGCCGACTTGATACGTTTCTTCACTTAATAACAGCTCGGCTGCAGTTTTTTTATTTGACATTTGATCGTTGGTTAATTCTGTTTCTTTATACTTTTTGTTGTCTGCGTATGCCCAGTCATCACTCAAATAATAATACTTCCAATTTGACGGATTTTCGAATACAGCTTCCGTTAAACCCGTTCCCGCAAAAGCCATCGGACCAATTTTCGTTACAGTAGAAGGAATAGTTATACTATTTAAGCTTGAGCAATCAACAAACGCACGTTCTTTTATCTCACCTATGCCATTAGGAATGTTTATTTTTGTTAATGAAGAACATTGTGCAAATGCGTAACTCTCAATAGTAGTTATTGTTTCAGGTAAATATATTTCAACTAAATTGCTTGCACCTGCAAATCCACGATCGGCTATTGTTGTGACCGTTTTCCCTTCAAATGTTGAAGGTATTGTAATATAACTAACAATATCCTTCCAACCATCTTGTAATGATACCTGAAGAGTTCCGTCTTCTAAGGTGTCAAATTTTAACATATTCCTTATAATAAATGTACTGTCGGCTTCTCCCGTTCCGCTTACGCTTCCAAGATTATCGCTTGTCCCGTCGGTATATGTTATTACCAATTCGCCGTTTACAAGCTCGGTTTTTGCGATTCCGCGTCCGTCGGCGCCTTTGGTGCCCTGAAGTCCCTGCTGACCCTGCTCGCCCCTGTCACCTTTTTCGCCCTTGATATTGCCGAGGTTGGATATGGAATTATCGGACATTGTAACCACAAGTTCGCCGTCCGGGGAAAGTGTGAGCGACTTGATTCCGAGTCCGTCGGCGCCGTTCGCACCGTCCTTACCGTTCTCACCGCTAACCTTGCCGAGATTTTTGACGTCGCCGTTTGAATAGGTCAAAACAAGCTCGCCGGAGGTATTGATTTCTGCCTTGGTTATGCCTAAGCCGTCGGCACCCTTGATGTTACCGAGGTTAAGAACCGTGCCGTTTGTAAGCGTTACGGTCAATGCGCCGTCAGCCGTCACATCGACATTTTGTATACCGACGCCGTCTTTTCCGTTAAGTCCGCTGTCGCCTTTATCTCCCTTGTCGCCCTTTGAGCCTTTGATATTGCCGAGGTTTATAACGTTGCCGTTTGAGAACGAAAGCACAAGCTCGTTATCGGCATTTATTGTAACATCTGTAATGCCTACACCGTCAGCTCCGTTTGTACCGTTGATACCTGCGTCGCCCTTATCGCCCTTGTCGCCTTGTACGCCTTGGTCGCCCTTGTCACCTTTTTCGCCTTTTTCGCCTTGAGCTCCCTGTGCGCCGTCGTTGCCGACTACCTTGCCGAGATTTACCGTGGTTCCGTTGCTGTATGTTACAACAAGCTCGCCGAGAGCATTTATTTCGCTGCTTGCAACGCCTACGCCGTCGGTGCCGTTCGTGCCGTCTTTACCGTCTGCACCATTGATACCTGCGTCGCCCTTTTCGCCTTTTTCACCCTGAACGCCTTGGTCGCCCTTGTCACCTTTTTCGCCTTGAATGCCTTGGTCGCCCTTTGCGCCCTTTATGTTTCCGAGATTAAGTGACGTTCCGTTCGTAAGGGTAATCAAAAGATTTCCGTCGTTTGAAATTTCAATATTATTTATACCGGTGCCGTCTTTTCCGTCTTTGCCGTCAGCCCCGCCAAGGCCCGCGTCACCCTTTTCACCTTGAACGCCTCTTTCACCTTTTTCGCCTTTTTCACCCTGTACGCCTTGGTCGCCTTTATCTCCCTTGTCACCTTTTGCACCGACAACGGGGCCGAGGTTTTCGGTAAGGTCGTTTGTATATGTGATTACAAGCTCACCTGCACTGTTGATTTCGGACTTTTTAACTCCTATACCGTCCGAACCGTTAAGACCGTTTTCGCCTTTGTCACCCTTTTCGCCTTGAGCTCCCTGCAAGCCTTGCTCGCCTTTATCGCCTTTGTCGCCTTTTGCGCCGACAACTGCTCCTACATTGGCGCGCTGACCGTTAGAGAACGAAAGCACAAGCTCACCCAACGAATTGATTTCGGCGGAAGAAACGCTTATGCCGTCTTTACCGTTTGTGCCGTTTATACCGTCGGAACCTACTACTTTACCGAGGTTTGCCGTCGTCCCGTCCGAATATGAAATAATAAGCTCACCCGACTCATTTATAACCGCTGCGGAAATGCTTATACCGTCCGTTCCGTTCGTACCGTCTCTGCCATCTTTTCCGTCAGCGCCGACTACTCCGCCGAGGTTGGCAGTTTCGCCGTTTGTATAAGTCAACACCAGTTCGCCTTTTTCATTTATAATCGAAGAAGCAATACCGACTCCGTTGTTTACTGTTTCACCGACAACCTTGTCAAGATTTACGCTGTTGCCGTCGGAATAGGAAATGACAAGCTCGCCCTTATCATTGATTTTTGCCGATTTTATTCCTATGCCGTCCTTACCGTCTTTTCCGTCTTTGCCGCTTGCGCCGACCGCCTTACCGACATTGATTTTTGTTCCGTCGGAAAGCGTAATTACAAGGTCGCCTTTTTCCGAAAATGCGGCGGAGCTGATATCGGATTTGTCTTTTTTCGACATTGCGGTAAGGGTTTTGCTCCAATCCTTTTCGCTGCCCGAATATCCGTTATCGACGGCAATCTGATATGCCGATTTACCCTGGAGAGAAACAAGCCAATCATCAAGGCTTCCCGCATATCCCTGCTGCACCGCAAGCTCGTATGCGGACAAGCCGTTTTTAACGCTTGATGCCTGCACGCTTTTTCTGTTGTGCACAAAATTTGCGACTGCGAACGATATGCCGGTCATTATAGCTATCAGCAATACCGCCACAATCACTTTGATTGCCGCTTTACGTTTGGATGATGTTTTCTGTTTTTCCATTTATTTACAACTCCTTCTCAATAATAAAACACTTCATTTATGATAATACTCAATTATTGAGTATATGTCAATACTCAGCTTTTGAGTATGCTAACATTTTCACAAATTACAATGGAGGTTTTGTGGAAATGGATTACAGAACAAGGATGAGAAACATCAGGGAAGACAGAGATTTAACGCAAAAGCAAGTAGGTGAAATCATCAACAAATCCCAACAGGGCTACAACCATATCGAAACCGGAAGAGCGGAATTGAAAATCGAGGATTTAATCAAGCTCTGTCAATTTTATAATGTTTCCGCCGATTATTTTATAGGTTTAACCGACCAAGAGTAAGTTCGGTTACATCAACGCATAATACAGCGGTGCTTTGCGGTTTTTACACTACTTTGCGCGATGCGGTGCTCAAATTTATCATATCTGTATATTGATGTTAATTTTTTTGGTGATATAATTGTGTTGCGTCCTACAAGGCGACACAGCTAAAAAAACAATACCGAAATAAAAAATACGTAAATGCAAAAAGGATAATTATGCCGAAAAAGACGAAGTTAAAAAGCAGTAACAAAATGGATATGATAAACGGCCCTATATGGAACAAGCTTCCGCGATTTGCGCTGCCCGTGGCCGCAACAGCAATACTTGAGCAGCTTTTCAACGCCTCGGATCTAGCCGTAGTCGGAAACTTCACGGGCGCAGCCAAAACAGCCTCGGTTGCCGCCGTCGGAGCGAACAGCCCGGTAATCGGGCTGATACTCAACCTGTTTATAGGTATAGCCCTCGGTACAAATGTAATAATAGCAAACGCAATAGGCAGGGACGACAGAGAAACCGTACAGCGTGCGGTTCACACCTCGGTGCTCACCGCAATAATCGGCGGTTTTCTTGTAATGATACCCTGTGAAATTTTTGCCGTGCAAATTTTATCGGTTATGAGCATTCCGGAGGATGTACTGCCGTATGCCGTTCTGTATCTTCGCATATATCTGCTCGGCTTGCCCGTAATACTGTTGTACAACTTCCTATCGGCCGTTTTCAGAAGCGTGGGCGATACAAAAACGCCGCTTATAGTGCTTGCGCTCTCCGGCTGCCTCAACGTGCTTTTGAATTTATTCTTTGTAATAGTTCTTAAAATGACCGTAAACGGAGTTGCCATTGCCACCGTTATATCCAACGCAATCAGCTCGATTGTGCTGTTTATTGTTTTAATGAAGTCCGACAAGTACATAAAGCTTTCGCTCAGGGAGCTGCGCATAGACAAAAGAGTACTCGGTCAGATTTTGGAAATCGGTCTGCCGGCAGGCATACAGAGTGCTGTTTTTGCCATTTCAAACATAATAATTCAGGCGGCTATCAACAGCCTCGGAACAATAGTTATAGCGGCGTCAAGCGCGGCATTTAATATAGAGGTAATAGCTTACGATGTCTTTAACTCGTTCAGTCAGGCGTGCACGACCTTTGTGGGTCAAAACTACGGCGCCGGCAAGCTCGACCGCTGCAAGAAAACCCTGCTTCTGTCGATTGCGGAGGACACAATCGCAACAGCCGTCACAATAGGACTTGTTCTTTTCTCGGGACGATTCCTGCTCTCGATATTCACAAGCGACCCACAGGTAATAGAGCTCGGCTACACCAGACTTTTACTGATTTTCTCGGCATACACGTTTTCAATGCTTTACGAAATTATGTCGGGGTATCTTCGCGGCTTCGGCATATCTTTGGTACCGGCTATCCTCACAACAATAGGCGTTTGCGGCACAAGAGTATTTTGGATATACGTCGTTTTCCCGTCGTCGCCTACCTTCAAAACCATTATGTATGCGTACCCGATAAGCCTGTCGCTAACGGCGGTACTGATATTTATAGCTCTGCTCGCCTATCACCCGTCGCGCAGGTTTAAAGGCGCCGTATCCGCCGAATAATCCGGCCGCGTAAAATTATATCTTAATGTAAAAAAGGCACGTTAGTTAAAAAATAACTAACGTGCCTTTGCCGTGTCTGCAAACGGAGCCGATGCTCATTCGGCTATAATGTTGTCATATATCAGAACGTTTCTGTGAACATCCTTGACGGGCTTCATAAGACAAATAGGCTCAAACTTAATCGGGTCTTTTTTAGAAAACGTGTTGTCGTGAATTTTCATATTCCTGCACGGGCCGCTCTCGTACCAATCCCTGCAATCGCACGAGATGTAAATATCGGGCATACCGACGCTTTTGAACGTGTTACCGAAAATCTCCGACTCCTTATCGGTAGTGCAGAGAATGCCTCGCGTCGGGATCGCATTAAAGGTACATCCGCTCACGGTGAGATTCGGGTTATACGTGATGTTCTCAAAGACATACATTTCCGGCTTCATCGGCGGCAGCTTTTCTTTGAATTTCACAATGGCCGTCTTTTTATCAATGTTGTCGTCCGTGCTGTCTACGGTATAAACGCCGTCAAGCTCCGACAAATCGGTTCTGCTGTATATTTTCACTTTATTGCCGGGGTAAAACGCCTTGTAACCTCCCTGCTGATGATGTACAAATTCAAGCTCGGCGGTTCGCTCGTCGCAAGCCTTTCTAAACCTTAAAAATGCGCCGTGCACATTGATTGCGTCATCGTGCGGGTGTTCAAAGTGAGAGTCGGTTATTTTCACATAGCCCTTGCAGCCGCATACGTGAATCAAATCGGCAAACGAAGAAACTCTGTAACCGCTCGCCGGCTTAAATGTCAGCTTATCAAAGCTCAGGTTTTCACACATCTGGGACAGCCACCCGAAGCCGTGCATATAGTTGACGGTTATCCTCTCGCAGAAGATATCTGAGCAGTTCTCTAAAAACAATCCGCAGTTGTCGCGCAGCTTATTTCGTGACATCGCAACAACGTCTCCGACCTTGAATTTAGGTGACATAAAATATCTGCATTCGACGGTATGATCCCCCGTTTTTTTGATTTTTAAGGCGGTTTTCGTAGGGGAGCGCAACGTTCTGAAAACCTCGTCGCCCCTGTGAATTACGTTGCAGTAGCACTCGCCGTTGGCTGTATAGGTGTAGTAATTCTCTCCGCTGAACGGACTTTTTTCGAAGAACGTAAGCTTGTTATTTTTGACCTCAAAGTCGCTTCCCGTCGGGATTTTATATGTAATTTTATTGAGCGAACGCTCTGTGACCTCCATTTCAAAATTCGTCGGGGAGGCATATCTTACGGTGAAATTTACAAGCCTTACATTTTTACAGCCGCGCAGAGAAAACGCACACATATCGCCGTGAATCACAAGGGTTGAACCGCAGCCGTCCACGGTAATATTCTCCTTATTCTCGATAAGCACCGCAAAATACTTGTCCGGAGCCTTGAAAGAGTCCGTATTTGTCATATGGCAAACCTTGTGAATACAATATTCCTTGTAAAAATGATACTCATTCTTCGGGAAAACGAGTGAGTCGCCGTTTTGCAATTCATTTATTGCTTTGATAATGCCTTCGGCAGAATTTGAGACGTCGCAGAAATCCGTGGCTTTGATATTCAATATTATCCTCCGATTGTAAATTATAGTATAAGCTGTTTAGATGGTTTTTAACTACGTGCTCGTTTTCGGCATATTCAGGTGTGCTCGCATCACCGTTTGAGTCGGATTTTCAAGATGTAATACCGGCTTTTTTAAGCTCCCTCTTCAGTCTCTTGACTGCCGCTGCAAGTATGATTTCGGTGTTTGTTCCGGTTGAAATAAGGCAATACACCTCGTGATAAACCGCATAAAACGCACACTTTAAATCACACTTTTCCGAAACGGGATATTTCCTTTTATATGCTTTGTAAAGCCCGAAGCACTCCCCGGTCAGGTTTCTCAGCTGGAACAAATCAAATTCTTTGTCAGCCCACTTGCACTCAAGAGGGTCGATTATCGCGGTGATATTAAGTCTTTTATCGGACATTACATTCATAACATTCAAATCGCCGTGGATAAGAGACGCCTCTTTTACGGGCTCGCTGAAAATGTAATCAAAATTTTTCCACGCTGTTTGCATAACATTAAGCGTGCTGTCCTTCAGCCGTTTTTTTCTGTTAAGCTCTGCGGCGGTCTGTAAAACATCCTGCGCAAACGGTCGGTAAAAATCAAGCCAATTATCGTACTCGGGGAAATCGAGGCTGCCGAATTTGTTGCAGGTAATGTTGTGCCAATTTGCAAGACAATCCGCTATTTCATCTGCAAATTTCGCTTTTCTTTTTTTGCTTAAAAACAATTTTGAAAAGTCGGTGAAGCAATCTGTCCCGTTCACAAATTCCTCAATTATAAAATCCATGGGGATTTCGTCGGTTGCGTCAAAGGTAAAATAGACCTCGGGAATATGAACCAGCGATCTTTCGGCAAGCTTTTTCAGCGCGGCGCTCTCATTATGCTGCATACCGGCGACGCGGCAGGCCTTTACCGTAAGAGTGTACGGCATCACGGGCAATTCGGCCTTGTAAACATATCCGAAGGAGCCGCCGCCTATGTATTTAATCTGCGTTGCTCGACTCCCGTAATGTCTGAAAAGCACTTCCTTTGCAAATTCGCATGTCTGTTC
>ENA-OQIE01001410-OQIE01001410.1-human-gut-metagenome-genome-assembly--contig:-NODE-1410-length-10981-cov-3.925348_pt1 | contig 10981 bp, 7 predicted proteins | sample MGYA00242569_ERZ504731 | MGnify/ENA primary metagenome ERZ504731 (study PRJEB26092, sample SAMD00036208) | human gut metagenome | host: Homo sapiens | study: EMG produced TPA metagenomics assembly of...
GCCTGTCCCTGAATTGTAAAAATCACGGTTGGTTGCAAAATTACGTCCTACGCGGGTACGATTGGCAAAATATTGACCGGCTGCGTAAGCTGCCGTACTTCCAAGTGCTCCCCCCACACTTGCGCCACCCGCACGAGATGCAGCATATGTTTTGGATAAACCGCTTGCGGTACCGGCCATTGAGCTTGCTGCGGCCGTACCTGCTATAGTACCTGCAAGAGCACCGCTGAAACCACCTGCTGCTGAACTTAATACATTTCCGGCCTCCAGCGTAGGCGTACCACTCATGATATTGGCAGCAAGTGCAGGTATTTTCCATACCAGAAGGCCAAGCGTAAACATTGCCAGGGACTGCTTCAATAATTCAGAAAATTCCGCTTCAGATGATAACGAAAGTGTTCCCATATAACTCAAAGTCAATCCAACCATGAAATACATCACCATTAGCTTTACGCCAAAGCTGAACACTGCCGAAACTGTACGCTGAAATAAAAACGAAGTATGACGTAGTACACCAAACGGCAAAAGAATAACACCAAGGCTGGCAAAAATATTAAATTCGATTTTAGTAAGTAAAATCTGGAAAGCCATAAAAAAGAACGCCGCAATAGTGAAAAACATGGCAATAAGGTACATAAAGAGTTTACCTAACCCACCATTTGACATAATACTTATTTCATGAAATGCTTTAAACAGCTCTTTACATGCTTCAAAGCCCATATCTAAAACATTACTCGGTCCGAGCATATCCGCACTAATTGGCATCCCGGCCGCTGTGAGACCTGCAATTTGGAACGAGCGTAAAAGCGCAGAGTTAATATCAGGAAAATAAGCAAGGAGAAATACAAAAAAGCCTATTTTAATTACCTTACTTATCATCTCGGACATTCGTAAATAACCGTCATAAAGTGTCCAGGTTACGCAAATATCTATAATGCCAAGCACAGTAAGAAGTTCTCTTGCATGTGGAACAAGTGCCAGAAACCCCATTATGCTGTTACGTTCAAAAAACTCCAAAAGAGCGTTTAAAAAATTACCATCCGCAAAATCTATGCCCATATCATTTACCTCACCAGTTTATTGACGTAGCACCGTAACGACTCCATGGGTCATCCATTGCCGCCGTTTTAGTGGTTGTATCAAGCGCGTCTATAGCTGCGGCTTCCGCATCAGCACGCTGTTGCGCGAGTATCAAATCATTTTTGCGTACCGTAAGTTCAGCCTGGTCAGCTTCTATTTTTTGTTTATGGTCAAGAGCCCGAAGCGCAAGCTCAATTCTTTTTATATTTGCTGTTACTCCGGCAATCTGGTTACTCAACTGCTGCCCCTGTTTATTACCTTCAATATTTTGATTTTGTTCCAATAAGTCATCGAGAATTGCCTGATTATCATCCAGTTCACGCATCAGTTCCTGATAAGCGACAAGCGACTGTTTGTTATCCTCTGATTGTGTTTCCTGTAAATTTGTAATTATTGATAAATGATTACGCTCACTTATTACCCAGTCATCACTGTTATTAAGTACCGGAAATTTATTTTCCCAATACTGCCTTATAGTATTTTCGGTAGCATTTTCGGAAAACACAATTGTGCTGTTTAATGTATTATTTATGCTTCTGATACTGTTATTTATACTATTGGTATATTGCCGCAATGTCGATGTTGGCAAGGACGCCAGTTCTTTCGCCTGTAGCGTTATCTGCTCCGCCGTCTGTGATACAAGCTTTGCTGTTTCGGTATACGTTTTTAATTGTTGAGCAATGTTCTGGCTATCTATAACCGGTATTGCTGCCCGTGTTGTTGCATAGCCTGCGCCAAAGACCAATCCTGCTACAGCAGCAGTAACCATAAATTTTTTAGCATTCATGCGACCAACTCCTTTTCGGCTTCATAATATTAATACGAGAATTATGTAAGCATACATTACATACATTTCATATATTTATATGTAATATATGTAAACTATGAAAACATACATTACATATAAGTATATGGAAAATATCGGATTTTTTGATTTAATATAAGCAGCCGGAGAACCGGCTGCTTATATTAAATTTAGTTATTTCTTCTGTGCTGCCATCAATGCTTCAACTTGTGCTGTCAAAAGTGCAATTTTTTCATCCTGCTCAGCTGCTTTAGCTTCAAGAGCCTCATTGTCAGCTGCCATTGTCTTAATAGCGCGTGCCATTGCCGCTTTGGAAGTAGATGCGTTGGGTTTGTCCAGATTAAAAGTAATACCGGCATTCCACATATTTTCACCATTACCAAATGCTCCGCCAAGCGAAAACATAATATTCTCATTCGGACGGTAGAACATACCGAGCGCTGCTGCACTTTCGCCTTTATAAGAACCTACACCGGCAGCAAAATTAAGTTTGTTTTCCGGGTCATAGTCAAGAGGATTAAGTGCCGCAAGAGCAGCTGCACCAGCTACACCTTTTTTCATACGGCTATCAAGTTCTGATAATCCGCGATTAAATTCATTTGCCATTTGGCTCACGCTGTTATTTACATAACCAACATTAGCCGCAGAGGACATATCACTCGCGTCTGTTTCAATCCCGGTAATTACACGGTTTTCCGTACTGCCGTCAGAGTTATGTTTTGAAACATCAATAACGGTTGCAGAATCATTTTTACCAACGGAAATAGTATTGCCATCCGATGTAACAAGGCTGTTAGAACCCAAGTCCTTAATAGCATCATAAACTGTATTACCTGTTACAAGATTATTGTCACCAGCAGAAATAGTACCGGTACCGAGCTTGTCAGCCCATTTATCTGTTTCTATATTAGATGCGTCAATGTTTGCTTTACCGTCCAAATCGTCCTGTAAAGCATCTTTTGCAATATCACCGATTACATTTTTTCCGTCATCTGTAAGATTACCCAAATCCGAATCAACCTTATCTTTTACAGCATCATACACCGTACCACCTGTTACCAGTTCACCGTTGCCTTCTTCTACAACGCCGGTACCAATAGCTGCGCCCCATTCTGCCGTATGGTCTGCTACATTGGATGCGTCTGCGTTGGCTTTACCTTCCAATTCGGTATTAAAATTATTGGTAATGTTATTAACCGTGTTATAAAGCGTGTCGCCATTAATTAATCCAGTATTACCGGCTTCAGCTTTACCGTTACCTTCAACATTCACCTGATAACTGATAGAACCGTCATTATTTTCAGTCATTGTTACGGTAGTATTTAAACCGTTTTCAACCTTTACAGAATCTTTTGCAATATCCTTAATAACATCTTTACCATTATCCGTAAGATTACTAAGGTCGGTATCAGCTTTATCCTTAACAGCATCATAAACAGTGTCACCGGTTACAAGTTCACCGTTACCTTCTTCTACAACGCCGGTGCCGATTGCTGCACCCCATTCTGCCGTATGGTCTGCTACATTGGACGCATCGTCATTAGCTTTATTGTCCAAATTTTCGTTGATGCCATTGGTAACATCGCTAATGTTTTGATTGATTTCATTAACGGTATTGTAAAGTGTATCGCCGCTGATAAGGCCGGTATTACCTGCTTCGGCTTTGCCGTTGCCTTCGACGTTTACTTTATAAGTCAAAGAACCGTCATCATTTTCAGTTGAGCTTACGGTTGTATTAATGCCGTTTTCCAGTTTTACAGAACCTTTGGCAATATTTTTAATGACATTCTGACCATTAGCGGAAATATTATCCATGTCTACGTTTACCTTTTTCAAAAGTTCTTCATCAACGTAGGTGATATCTGCTTTGCCTTTAATAGCATTGAATACCGTACCGCCCGTTACAAGCTGTCCGTTGCCGTTCTCAACTGCGCCTGTGCCGATTGCTACGCCCCATTCTGCCGTATGGTCTGCTACGTTGGACGCATCGGCATTGGCTTTGGCATTAAGGTCATCTGCTAAAGCTTCTTCCGCGATATCTCCTATAACGCCTTTACCGTCATCGTTAATATTACCAAGGTTGGTATCCGCTTTATTGACAAGTTCAGCCTCAATATAAGTAATGTCAGCTTTATCTTTAAGTTCATTAAATAAAGTATCACCATTAATTAATCCAGTATTGCCTTCTTCAGCAGCACCATTACCTTCTACATTTACTTGATACTCTGTTATTTCCAAATTATTTTCCTTATCTTCAGTTACTTTATTAGCAACTACTTTAGTGTTTAATCCATCAACTACCCTTGCTGTTTTATCATTTTTATATAAATCAACAGGCTCATCGACATCTGGATTATCACCGGATAAAGCAGATAAATCAACAATTACATCATTGCCGCTGTTAGAAGATAGCGTGAGCTTTTTCGTATCATTGTCATAACTTCCGCTTGAAATAAGCTGCGATACGTTAGCAGCGTCTGTTTGGTTAATTCCCGCCGATACATTGATAAGTCTACGAGTAAAACCTTCATCAATATCATTACTGCCAAATGAAACAGTATAATCTTCATCAGCTTTAGAATGGTCTCCAATACTAACAGCATGTTGACCAGTTACATTAGTAAAAACTCCTAAACCAACCGAATACTCACCTATAACACTTGAGTCTCGACCTACTGCAACAGTATTTCTTCCACCCGCATTAGCTGAATAACCTATTGCAGTACTATAAAAATTTGCCGCTATAGCATTATAACCAATAGCAACCGACTCAATTCCAGCGTCAGCCTCACGACCAATAGCAACAGCATGCTCTTCTGTTTTACTATTTATACCTATAGAAACTGCATTAAAATCAGCCAAAGAACTATCTCCAATTGCAACACCATGAAGACCTGCCTCTGAATCAGTACCTACTGCAACACCCTCCATATAAGATTTTGCATTATCACCTACGGCAGTACTCCCGTCCAATGCTTGTGCTCCTGTGCCAGCCTGATAAGCAAAAACTTTACTATTCCCCCAAAAACCCAATGATAATACCAAAACACTTGCCAAAACAGCTTTTTGAAGTTTTTTATTTCTTAATTTTTTTAATAAACTCATTGTTTTATTTCCTTTCCACAATCTTCTAAACTAAGAACCTCTCTAAACCAAAGCCATCTAATTTCGTCCCATTCTTTACCGTAGCCCTTATGTTTCAACCATTGTTCCACGAAATTTTCTTGGGAATATTCTGCAAGCAATTTGTCCATGGCTAACTGGTCAGCTTTACTTGTAGCCGTTACAAACGGTAATTCTGCCGGACGCAGCGCCAGGCGGAAAACCCTGTTTCCCTTTTGGCTGCTGTAATAATAATCACTTTTAGGCATCATATCGGCAATAATGCGTATTTGTGTATCATTACAGCCAAACAGCCTGTATAATTCACTGTTTTGTTTATTAGCAGCGTTTACGTTAGGCAGAAATATCCTGTTCGGGCAGTTTTCCATAACTGTTGTTAAAAGTTCCGGTTTATTGGCCACATCAGCAAGGTTCTGCGTCGCGAAGATTATACTGGTATTTTTCTTGCGCATATCCTTGAAATACTCACGTAATTTATCCTTAAAAACAGGATTATCGAAAAAGAGCCAACATTCATCAAGGACTATAATGGCAGGCCCTGATGCTTCTTTTAGGCTTCCTTCGATGCGATGGAACAAATAATCAAGTGTCGGCGGAACAATTGCGGGTGTCGCCATTAATGTTTCCATTTCAAAAACCTGCCAGCGGCCGCTGCCGTAAACGTCATTTGAGTTATCAAACAGTTTGCCGTAACTGCCTTTAACTGTTAGTGGTTGAAGCGCAACCCTTATTTCCCTGCTTTGAACAAGTTCGCAGAAAGTGGAAATTGTGCGTTGCCTTTCCGGCATGGTCTTAAGTGAGTTGAGCGCTTTCCAAACAAAATTGTCATAAGCCGGAGTTACCGTTATATTGCGTTGTGCAAGGTAAGATAAAATCCATTCCCTTGCCCAGCGTATTTCATTATCATCATTTATTGCCGCAAGCGGCTGAAATGAAAGTTCGCTGCTTTCGGCAGCAAGATTGTAAAAATTGCCGCCTACGCCAAGTGTCAACGCACGGCTTGATGCCGCTTTATCAAAGATAAATACCCTGCTGCCCGGATATTTTAAGAAATGCGCTTCTATGGTATTAAGTAATACGGACTTACCGCTGCCGCTCGGTCCGCAAATCATCGTGTGCCCTACATCTCCTACATGCAAGCTCAGCCTGAAAGCAGAATTGCCGTCAGTATCGGTATAGAGCAGCACAGGCCCCTTTAAATATTCATTCCTTTTGTCTCCGGACCACGTTGCCGTAATCGGGGCAAGGTGACAAAAATTTAAGCTGTTTATAATCGGCCTTCGAATATTCGCGCGATAACAACCTGGCAGTGACCCCCACCAGGCTTCTGTACTGTTATCCTTTTCGATATAACCCGTGTATCCCATGGAATTAATAACATCAAGTAGCTGATTGGCTTTTTCATTACACTTTTTGGCGTCATCGTCTTTAACAATAACAGTCATCGTATAATATCCGTAAGCAACCAAATCTTCGTTTAACTCCGCCAGTGCCACCGTCAAATCATCTTTATTGATGATTGCCGCTTCATCACTGTCATTTTCCGTAGGAGCTTCCTTCGTAACAGCTTTACGTGCGATGGCCAGTGGGTTTAATACCTGTTGCGACCATAACGTTTTATAATTTTTAAGCTCTTTTTTTGCGTCTTGCTGCGACATACAAATAAACCTTGATACCCAGCGGTATTCCATATTCAGATTATTAAGCGCATCAAAAACTCCGGGACTGGACATTGGCGGAAAATTCAAAATCGTAACGACACGCATATGCTTGTCACCGAGCTTGGGTTCTCTGCCTGCCGTAAACCCGCTTTCATCAAAAATATAATCGCAAATATAACGCAATGGGTTGTTTTTTACTTTCACACGCCTGTTGGAAACGGTACTGTGCAGATAAGTAAGCGTTTCATCAGCGTCAAGCGCTTTAATATCCGGAAACAAATGGCTTAACATAGAACCAATTAAATTTACGTTATTAATGAATTTTTCAGTTGTTTCTTCTACCAAACGCAAATCCTGTTCGGAATATTCTCCCTTATTTTTCGCATCTTTGATAAACGCATCCGTAAGCTTTCTTTTTAAAAGCTGCGGAGGTTCATAATAGACAATAAAATAATATGTGCTTTCAAAATGCTGCTGGCTTTTGTAATAATCTCTGCGCTCATTTTCCATTACCTGGACAAGCGGCACATCTATTTCGGATGCTTCATAAGCATCCGAAAAGTGGCGCTGCGCTTCAAAATAGAGTACATATCCTGTCGGAAGTGCTTTAAAAACATTATTTAAAGCTGCATTGTACTGCACAAGTTCTTCGGGCGTACTGGACGCCATATCAGGACCACGGAATGTGAACACAGCCATCAAACTGTTATCTTTGCCATACACAACACCGGTTTGAGCACTTACATAAGCCCATGGCAGCAAATATTCAAAGCGCGGCTTTTCATCAAAAGCTCCAACCCGCTGTGAAAACGGCGGCTTTTTTTCTCTTGCTTGGTTTGATTTAAAGAAATTGAACATTCTCTCTGCTCCTGTCAGCGGTAATAATATAACTTATGCTTGCTTGCCCTGAAAAACACCCCCAGAAAATCCGGGTCCTGAGTTCCGAGATAGCGGAAAATCATATGAGCAAAGAAAGCAATCACCACAACCATAAACGTCTTAAAAATAAGACCACCCAAAAGCGCTCCTATAACTTCAAGAAACAGTACTCCACGGGGCACGCCCATCCAATAAATAGGCTGTGTAAGCGCCCTGTGTATCGGCACTTCATAGCCTTGTACCTCATTGTTCATAATTCCGCCTCAAATCGTAAGACCTGCGCCGCTGTCGCGGATAATTGCCATGAAATTAGGAGCGAAAAGACAGATTGAAACAACAAGGATAAGCAGGATAAACCTCTGCGTACCGCCGCCGTGATTGCCGGCGAACATGGAAATAGCCGCGCCTGCGATGCCGCAAATACCCAATGCCATTGGCAGCGGACCGGTTAATTCTTCAGCCAGGGCATTGAAAAAACTTGTCCACGGCCAATCTACATCCGCTGCACTGCCAAGTCCGGCATCTGAAATACTGCTCGCGAGTGCGACGCTGCTTTGCAGCATATACATTCCGGCTAATGCAGTAATTTTTTTCTTTTTCTCCTGAAGGATTTTAAACATTTCTGATTACCTCCGTTTTAGATTAAATGTGTTTAATAATATATTTATCTTTAATACCGTCGTAACCGTTGACCTCAATAATATCGTTTATACGGCGGCCTTTACGCCCACCGCCTAAATCAACATGAACAATGGAAACAACAATATCTATGGCTTCACCGATAAGTTCTTTTATGTCGCCAGCGGCGTCAGGGTCTTCCTGAGCCAGCGACTTGATACGTGTCAGCCCCTGCTCAGCACTGTTGGCATGTACTGTGCAGGCGCCGCCTTCGTGGCCCGTGTTCCAGGCTTTCAGCATTGTATATGCCGCGCCGTCACGTACTTCGCCAACTACAATCCTGTCAGGGCTGCGCCGCATACAGTCTGCAAGCAGACGCGTCATATTGTACTTTATGCCGCCGGAACCGGTATCCTGTTTTGTGAACATCGGACTGTAATCATCTGCCGGGCATTGAAGTTCAGGCAAATCTTCCAGTGAAATAATCCTGTGATAAGGAGAAATTTTTGCTATGCTGTCAAGAACGGCATTCAAAAACGTGGTTTTACCTGTACCTGTGCCACCAACAACAAGTATGTTTTTCCTGTCGGCAATCGCTTTTTTCAGATAATCAGCATACTTTGCCGAAAGAGTACCGTTATTGACATAATCATCAAGTGTGAAAATTCTGGTTGCCTTTTTTCGGATATTAAACTGCGGATTGCGAACAATAGGCGGTATCTCACCCTGAAAACGGCAGCCATATCCGCGAATTTCCGTAGATAAAGAAGGAATATCCTCGTTGACGATTTTACCGTCCTGCCCTGCGGCAAGTTCTATTACCGCCTGCACGTTTTCGGGCGGCAGTAAAATATCGGATTTCACCTTACCTTCTTCATGGCTGTTGTACCAAATATAACCATCATCATTTACATATATCTCGGTGATATCCGGCCTGTGAAGAAGTTCCACCACCTCTGTCCCCAAAAGCACATCAAGGTTCCTGTTCTCCATCTTCAGCCTCCGGTATACCGTCTGTTACAGCATTATCTTCATGCAGTTCATCTTTAATTCCATTTCTCGGATTCGAAATAAAATCGTTATATTTTGAAATATAGTCATTAATGGCTTCGGCATTACCCTCTGTAACTTTTTCCTTGATAACAATCAGGCCGCCGATTAAAACTGCTCTGTCCTCCGGTGCAAAACCTATTTTTTTTATGGCTTTGTAAAAGAATTTCTGTTCTTCAGCTTCACTTTGCAGTTCCAGTTGCCTTATTTCTTCCTGCAACCTGCGCTGCGCGTTTTCATATTCATCTTTAAGTTTCTGTCTGCGTTTTGTAAGCTGACGCAGCTTCAAAGTACTAACCGTACTCCTGCTCATTCAGACTCTCACTCCTTTTCTTCGTAAACAAATTCAAATTCACTGTCCGCATAACCGGTTTCGGCATTTTTACGTAATAATTCATCCCGTAGCGGGTCTGGATTATTACGTATTATGTCACTGGCCATCGGGGCAGCTATAAGAAGTTTACGGAAATAATCATTCTCATAATATTTAACCTTATCCAAAAGTACCGGCGGAAAACCGGATGCTGAAATAATCTCCCTTTCCCCAAGACGCTTAATTTCATCACTGTTCATAAGCGCGCGAGCCTGCTCGCTACGGCTGTATGTTTTTTTCGGAATAAAGCCGCCACTGTCGGATGTGCTTTCCGTAATAATGGTTTCATTACCCATGAGCTGCTCTGCGTATTTTGCCGTATCGTTATCATTTGGCGCGTAAAATATTTGCAAATGGCAGTTCATCAGTATTTGGTTATCTTTGCCGTAAATGCCGTTTATCTGCGGCAGCCCCTGGTTAATCAGAAATACTTTCATACCGTAACCTGCAATATATGAAAGCGTCGCCGCAAAACTTTGCAGATTTCCCAGGGACGAAAACTCGTCCATTAAAAACAAGCATTTATGTTTGTATGACGTTTTAGCCTGACCGTTAATGTAAGTACCGATAGACTTTGCATGATGGCGCACCATCATTTCAAAAAACAATCTGAATATGGGTGCAAGACGTAATAAATCAGAAGGTGGCGTTACCAGATACAGTGATACCGGTTTTTTGTAATTCATTAAATCATCCACGCAAAAATCACTTACCGCGGTATTCTGTGCGAGAATAGGGTCAAGATATTCTTTCAGGGCAGTGTTTGCCGTTGAAATTATACTGGCTCCTTCGTTTTCCGCTTTTGAACATATTTCCGTAAATGCCTGGTAAATAATAGGATGAACATTTGGAAAAACACGCAGGCTTTGCGCATCGGGATAGGTATGTCGTAAATCTTCAGGCGTAAAAAGCCGATGTTCGTAACAGCCCTTTGCGCCATTCCATTCACGGATTTTTATGCCGCCTTCCGGCACATGCTCAAAAATTTTGGTACTGCGCTTCACATCTTCTTCCTGGAAATTAATCAGGTCTTTAAGCGTATCCAGAAACCCTTTTGCTGTCGCCTTATCATCTTGAATATCGGTATTTGCTTTCATAAAAGCTGCTACCGAATATAAGTTAGGCGGATTCGGATATTTTACAGGGTCAGCGTAATGTGCGTATTTTAAATGAAGCAGCACCGCCATAATGACGTTGGCTGCATTGGCAGTCCAGTGGTCAGGCTTACCTTTGCCTTCATAATCCGCAATAATTGCAGCAAGGTTTTGCGCGGCTGATACTTCGTCCGGCGTGCCTACGGGAATTTCATCCAGCGGGTTCCAGCGAGCCGTACTGCCGTCTGTCGCTGTAGGCTCAAACTTAATAACCGTATGGCCCATTCTTGTCTTACGG
>ENA-OQIE01001413-OQIE01001413.1-human-gut-metagenome-genome-assembly--contig:-NODE-1413-length-10967-cov-6.674197_pt1 | contig 10967 bp, 9 predicted proteins | sample MGYA00242569_ERZ504731 | MGnify/ENA primary metagenome ERZ504731 (study PRJEB26092, sample SAMD00036208) | human gut metagenome | host: Homo sapiens | study: EMG produced TPA metagenomics assembly of...
TAAAGGCGCAGCTCCGTCTGGCACTGCTGACCTGATGCAAAATTTACCACGCATTTCAAAGCAATTCCAGCCTATGCAGAGGATTCCTACGAAAAAGCCGACCGTGCAAAAATCGTGCATTGACCGTGCAGACCCCGATTTTTCGGGGTTACATAACAAAAAAGAACGCCAAATCTTACGATTTGACGTTCAAAATTTGGTGCACCTCCAGGGACTCGAACCCTGGGCCCACTGATTAAGAGAAACCAACGTGCAACAATCATCAATTTTCAGAATTACGCAGATTCGTTGTTTTTATCGTTTTATCGTAAATTTGTATTTTGCATCTGCTGCATCCTTTGCACCTGTTATTCCCTCTTGCATCCGTTATCCAGCCGTTCCGGTGTGCAAAAAGTGTGCAAAAATGTGCAGAGCCAAAATCAACCTCTTAAAACAGGCATTGGATTTTTATACAAAGCCGGGAAAATGGCCGGGTTCGAGCCCAAAATGACAGCTGCAATCTAGCCTGTTCAGACAGAGCATCAAATGTACATCAACAACTACGATTCATGGCAGGGATTTGGACAACTGCGATCTCTTATAAATCCAAAGCAGCTCTTTCTATGTGGACTTTTCTGGGTGGAAATACCCAGAGGGTTCACTTTTTTTATTTTATCGACAACGCCTCCATCCGGGCTATACTGCTGTTTTGACATCTATTTGGCAGCAAAACCCTGAAGGATCACGACTCGTTATAAAGCGTGACGGATTTCAGACAAAAGCGCACAAGGCTTGAACAAGGCCGTAAGATCACTTCCTGGAGCGACAAAGACTTATACAATCTTTGTTCCGATTGCAGAACCCTTTCCCCCACTTAATACTTTTAGCGGTATTATGACTTTGCAAGAAAGAAATGGGGTGAACGGTTATGAGTATTACAAATGCAACTAGAAGATTTGAACAGAGATTTGACGCAAAAGCGAAGCGCTTTATTTGGCATCATCCGCTACTTGGCTCTATCTCCATCTTTGTTGGAATGCCCTTACTGGTTTTGGCGTGTGTCTGTATCAGTACGATCGTTATCGCCTTTCCTATGGCATGGCTTTTGGGTTGGTTGTAATCTTTATTTCATCTTTAAACGCACAAAAGATGACTAATGCCATTTTTAGAGGAAAGGGTTTATGATATTGGGGACAGCAAAAAAAGGAGGTTGAATCTTATGCAAATGCTAATTGCACTCATAGGTGTATGTGCGGCAGCAATGCTGCTGTGGTATGTCTATATTTTAATGAAGGGAGATGATCAGGCATGAGCACCATGATTCAGTATGTTTTATACCTTGCCATTCTGGTTGTTTTGGCAATTCCGCTGGGCGCATACATAAAAAACGTCATGAGCGGCGAGAAAACTTTTTTGTCCAAAGTTCTGACACCGTGCGAAAACCTGATTTACAAGGTTACGCGTGTAGACAGAGAAGAACAGATGACATGGAAAAAATATGCGGTAAGTGTAATGATTTTTTCCGGTGTCGGGCTTGTTTTTCTGTTCCTGCTTCAACTTCTGCAGGGAGTTCTTCCCGGAAACCCGCAGAATCTTTCCGGTGTGAAATGGGATTTGGCATTTAACACTTCTGCAAGTTTCATTACCAATACAAACTGGCAGGCATATTCCGGTGAATCCGCATTGAGTTATCTCACTCAGGCTTTAGGTCTGACTGTTCAGAACTTTGTTTCCGCAGCTACAGGTATCGCCGTTCTATTTGCATTGATCCGTGGCTTTATCAAGGTGAAATCCTCCGGGTTGGGAAGCTTTTGGGTGGACTTGACCCGCATTGTGGTTCACATCCTGCTCCCGCTGAATCTGGTCATTTCTCTGTTGCTGATAGGCGGCGGCGTGATTCAGAACCTGAAAAGTGCAGAAACAGTATCCCTTGTAGAACCGATTGCCGTCAGTGCAGAAGGCGAAATCCTTGAGGATGCGGTAATTGACTTAGACACCGAAACCGTCACTGTAGATGGCGAAATCGTTTCGGATGCACAGATCGTCACCGAGCAGTTCGTACCGATGGGTCCTGCGGCCAGCCAGGTCGCAATCAAACAGACCGGCACCAACGGCGGCGGTTATATGGGCGTCAACTCCGCACATCCTTTGGAAAATCCCAATGCCTTTACCAATCTGATCGAAATGATTTCCGTTCTACTGATTCCGGCGGCACTGTGTTTCACATTCGGTTCTGCAGTAAAGAACAAGAAGCAGGGTGTTGCGATCTTTATGGCAATGTTTCTCTGCCTGGTTGTTGCCTTGAGCTGCATCGCCGTTACTGAACAGGTTGGAACATCCCAGCTTGCACAAAACGGCGCAGTCAATATGTCAATGGCCGAACAGGCAGGCGGCAATATGGAGGGCAAGGAGACTCGCTTTGGCATTGCAGGGTCCTCTACATGGGCAGCTTTCACCACAGCAGCCTCCAACGGCTCTGTAAACTCCATGCATGACAGCTACACGCCTCTTGGCGGCATGGTGACTATGCTGCTGATGCAGCTTGGCGAGGTTGTTTTCGGCGGCGTGGGCTGCGGCCTTTACGGTATGCTTGCTTTTGCTATTCTGACGGTGTTCATTGCCGGTCTGATGGTAGGCCGTACACCGGAATTCCTTGGCAAGAAAATTGAGCCTTATGAGATGAAATGGTCGGTACTGGTTTGCCTTGCAACACCCATTGCAATTCTGGTCGGCAGTGGCCTTGCCGCCGTAGTACCCTCTGTCATGGACAGCCTGAATAACGGCGGCGCCCACGGTTTCTCTGAGATGCTGTACACCTACTCATCCTGTGGCGGCAATAATGGCTCTGCCTTTGCCGGTTTTAATGCGAATACCGTATTTCTGAATGTAAGTCTGGGACTGGTGATGCTCTTTGCCCGGTTCCTGCCCATCATCGGCACACTTGCAATCGCAGGCAGCTTGGCTGGGAAAAAGAAAATTGCCACGACAGTGGGCACCATGTCTACCACAAATGGAATGTTTGTTTTTCTGCTGATCGTTGTGGTATTGCTGATTGGTGCGCTGAGCTTCTTCCCGGCGCTTGCTCTTGGTCCACTTGCTGAGTTCTTTGGAAGCATTGCGTAACGGAGGGTTACAGATATGAGTACAAAACAGAAAACTGCTTTTGCCGACCGGAAAATGCTCGGCAGGGCAATTAAAGATTCTTTTGTAAAATTGAGCCCGAAAACACAGGCAAAAAATCCGGTCATGTTTCTGGTTTTTGTGGCTGCTATTTTGACCAGCATTCTTTGGGTGGTGTCCCTGTTCGGCTTAAAAGACGCTCCAAGCGGATATACGCTGGCGATTGCAGTGATTCTTTGGTTTACCGTGCTATTTGCCAATTTTGCCGAGGCCATTGCAGAAGGCCGAGGCAAGGCACAGGCTGATTCTCTCCGGGCATCCCGTAAGGACGTAGACGCGCATAAGATTCCCTCTGTCTCGGAGAAGGACAGCGTGACCGTGGTTCCCTCCGCCCTGCTGAAAAAGGGGGAACTGGTGATCGTCAAAGCCGGAGAGCAGATTCCGGCAGACGGCGAAGTCGTAGAAGGGGCGGCATCTGTGGATGAAAGCGCCATCACCGGCGAATCCGCTCCTGTAATTCGTGAGGCAGGCGGCGACCGCAGCGCTGTGACCGGCGGCACCACTGTACTGTCGGACTGGATCGTTGTCAGAGTGACCAACGAAGCCGGAGAGAGCTTTCTGGACAAGATGATTGCGATGGTAGAAGGTGCTGCCCGGAAAAAGACGCCCAACGAAATTGCTTTGCAGATTTTTCTGGTAGCCTTGTCCATCATCTTTATTTTAGTAACAGTCTCCCTCTACACTTATTCTATTTTTTCTGCAAAACTGGCAGGAATTGAGAATCCCACCTCTGTAACAACTCTGGTTGCACTGCTGGTATGCCTTGCTCCTACTACCATTGGTGCCTTGCTTTCTGCCATCGGTATTGCCGGTATGTCCCGACTGAACCAGGCAAATGTTCTGGCCATGAGTGGACGCGCCATTGAAGCCGCCGGTGATGTAGACACTTTGATGCTTGACAAAACCGGAACCATCACTCTGGGCAATCGACAGGCATCGGAGTTCATTCCGGTAGATGGTGTAGATATTCAGGAACTGGCAGACGCCGCTCAGCTTTCTTCTCTGGCAGACGAGACCCCTGAGGGCAGAAGCGTTGTCGTGCTGGCCAAGGAACAGTTTGGAATTCGTGGCAGAAGCCTTCAGGACAAGAATATGCACTTTGTCCCATTTACTGCCGTGACCCGTATGAGCGGCGTCGATTTTGACGGCAACGAAATCCGAAAAGGCGCAGCAGACGCCATGCAGAGTTATGTGACCCATGCAGGCGGTATGTATTCTCCGGACTGTGATCGAGTTGTCAAGTCTATTGCGTCCAAGGGCGGCACACCTCTGGTCGTAGCTAAGAACCACAAGATCCTCGGCGTTATCTATCTGAAGGATATTATCAAGCAGGGTGTGAAGGAGAAATTTGCAGATCTGCGAAAAATGGGTATCAAGACCATTATGATCACCGGCGACAATCCGATCACAGCTGCGGCCATTGCTGCCGAGGCCGGTGTTGATGATTTTCTTGCGGAAGCAACCCCGGAAGGAAAGCTGGCAATGATCCGGGATTTTCAGGCCAAGGGTCACTTGGTAGCCATGACAGGCGACGGCACCAACGACGCCCCGGCTTTGGCACAAGCAGACGTTGCAGTTGCCATGAACAGCGGCACACAGGCAGCAAAAGAAGCAGGCAATATGGTGGATCTGGACTCTTCGCCTACAAAACTGATCGACATTGTACGCATCGGCAAACAGCTTTTGATGACACGAGGCAGCCTGACCACCTTCTCCATTGCTAACGATGTGGCAAAATACTTTGCCATTATTCCGGCGCTGTTTGTGGGACTTTATCCGGGTCTGTCTGCTCTGAATATTATGGGGCTGCACTCCCCGCAGAGTGCTGTCCTCTCTGCGATCATTTATAATGCACTCATCATTATCGCGCTCATTCCGTTGGCGCTGAAAGGTGTGAAATACCGTGAGGTCTCTGCCGGAAAGCTGCTGTCACGGAATCTGCTGGTTTATGGGCTGGGTGGTCTGGCTGCTCCCTTTATCTTTGTGAAACTAATCGATATTCTGCTTGTATTTACCGGTCTGATGTAAGGAGGATGCATCCTATGAATGCAGTAACAAGGAAAACGATCTCGTATTTTGAAGGAATGATTGGAATGAGCTTCGCCGTTCTATGTGCGACCACCCTGCGTTTCGCCCTGTGGGCACCGGAATTGCTTCAGAAAATTTTTCTCACCATATTCGGATAAGGGGGTATCTATCATGAAAACGATAAAAAGTGTCCTGCCAAAGGCAGGCATGATCTTTTTGATCTTTACGCTGCTGTGCGGCGTGATCTATACGGGTGTTGTAACAGGAATCGCTCAGCTTATTTTCCCGGATAATGCAAACGGAAGCATCATTGAAGTAGACGGAAAAAAATACGGCTGTGAGTTGCTGGGGCAGCAATATACAGATGAAGCCCATATGTGGGGGCGCATTATGAATATTGATGTTTCAACCTATACGGATGAAAACGGAAAGGCACTGATGTACGCCGCTCCCTCCAACCTCTCTCCGGCAAGTGAGGAATATGCACAGCTCGTGGCAGAGCGGGTAGAAAAGCTCCGGGCTGCCGATCCGGACATGGACGAAACGGCCATTCCGGTGGACCTGGTTACTTGTTCCGGCAGTGGGCTTGATCCTCATATTTCCCCGGCGGCAGCGGAGTATCAGGTAGCACGCATTGCAAAGGCAAATGATATGACCGAAGATGAAGTGCGTGAGATCATCCAAAACTGCACCGACGGACGATTCCTTGGCATCTTTGGTGAAGAGACCGTCAATGTGCTGGAAGTCAATCTGATGCTGGACGGTATTCTGGAGAAGTGAAATGAACATAGCTAAAATTATGATTCCCAAAATCTCCACTGTATTTCTTTATGAAAAGGATACGATTCGTCAGGGATTGGAACGGTTTATGGTACATGGCTATACCGCTGTCCCGGTACTGAATGATCAGGAACAGTATATTGGAAGCGTGACGGAGGGAGATTTCCTCCGCCACCTTCTTGCTTGCCAGACAACAGACTTGAAAGTACAGGAGGGATACCGACTTGGCAGCATTGTTCGCAGAGATTTTTGCCCTGCGTTACAAATAGATGCAGATTCCGAGCAGGTTGTAACTGCAATGCTGAATCAGAATTTTGTCCCCATCGTTGATGGCCGGAATGCTCTATGCGGGATTCTGACAAGGAAACGGCTGATTGAATTTCTGGCACAAGCTCGTGATAAAAAAGAATAAGTCCTGCATCTTTAGACGGTCTTAATACAGATACGCATTCTCTTTTACCTTTTTTACTCCCTTTGATATATGATTAAGGACACGTAAAGAGTCATAAAGGGAATCACTTCTACATGAGTGACAGATAGGAGGGTTAAAATGGAACTGCCAAGACAAGATCCGGATCAGCTTCTTCGTGCGATCCGTAACGATGCATCCACTAAGAAAAGCGGAAAACTCAAAATCTTTTTCGGTTATGCCGCAGGTGTCGGAAAGACCTATGCCATGCTTCAGGCGGCTCATCAGGCTAAGGAGCGTGGCATCGATGTGGTTGCTGGATACATAGAACCCCATGCCCGACCCCAGACGATGGCACTTCTGGACGGCTTGGAGCAGCTTCCTGTGAAACAAGTTGCTTACGAAGGAATGACCCTTCGTGAATTTGATATTGATGCTGCGCTCAAGCGAAATCCCCAGCTCATACTGGTGGATGAGTTGGCCCACACCAACGCCGAAAGCAGTCGGCACACGAAGCGGTATCAGGATATTCAGGAACTGCTAAATACTGGAATTGATGTCTATACGACTGTAAATGTCCAACATATCGAGAGTCTCAACGATACAGTAGCCTCTATCACCGGAATTCTTGTGCGGGAGCGCATTCCGGATTCCACCTTTGATCAAGCAGATCAGGTAGAACTGGTGGATATTGAGCCTGCGGAGTTGCTGGAACGACTGGCAAGTGGAAATGTGTACCGGGAAGATCAGGCGCAGCGGGCAACAGTTAATTTTTTCACGCTGGAAAATCTCACCGCATTGCGGGAAATCGCCCTCCGTCGGTGCGCTGACCGGGTGAACTTGCTGACGGAAAGCGCCAGAGTACAGAGCCGAGGCGATTACCATACAGACGAGCGCATTCTGGCATGTCTTTCCTCGTCGCCATCCAACGCAAAAATCATTCGGACTGCTGCAAGGATGGCAAGAGCCTTTCGGGGAACATTTACCGCTCTTTATGTGGAAACGCCAAATACAGCGGCGATGAGTGACGATGATAAAAAGCGTTTGCAGGATAATAAGCGTCTGGCCCAGCAACTTGGCGCTACGATTGAGACAAGTTATGGCGATGACGTGCCTTATCAGATTGCGGAATTTGCCCGTCTTTCCGGCATCTCAAAAATCGTAATTGGACGAAGTACCATTGCACGAAAGAATATTTTCAGCAAGCCCACCTTGACGGAACGCCTGATTTCCAGCGCACCTAATCTGGATATTCATGTGATACCGGATGCCAGCACAGGAACCAGCTATCAGGAAAAAAAGAGTAAGGCGCAGGCAGATGCGATGCCCCTGCGTGATGTTCTGAAGAGTATAGTCGTATTGCTGGTAGCTACACTCATTGGCTGTGGCTTTGACGCTCTTGGGTTCACGGAGAGTAATATTGTCGCAGTTTACATATTAGGCGTACTTGTGACCGCTGTAATCACAACCAACCGACTGTGCGGGATTCTGACCTCGGTTGTCAGTGTGCTGGTTTTCAATTTCTTTTTTACCACTCCGAGACTGACATTCCATTTTGACGATCCGAACTATATTGTTACCTTTACCATTATGTTTATAGTAACACTGCTTTCCGGATCTCTCGCTACCCGGCTGAAAGAAAATGCGAAACAATCTGCCCATACAGCTTACCGTACAAAGATTCTTTTTGAAACCAACCAGCTTCTGCAAAAAGAGCAGGATGAGAATGCGGTAATCACCGCTACGGCAGGGCAGCTCATGAAGCTGCTGAAAAAAGATATTGTCGTCTACCTGTCTGATGGTAAAGAACTTGCCACCCCTAACGTTTTTCGTGCTGTTAATAGCATTCAGGAAGATTTAATTTCTGAGAACGAGAAAGCAGTCGCCGGTTGGGTCTTCCGAAACAATAAACACGCCGGTGCCACAACAGATACATTATCCAGTGCAAAGTGTTTATACCTTGCGATCCGGGTCAACCAGCATGTATATGGAGTGGCTGGTATTGCGGTGAACGGTATTCCGCTGGACTCTTTCGAAAACAGCGTACTCCTCTCTATTCTGGGCGAGTGCGCTTTGGCACTTGAAAACATCAAAAACGCCAAAGAAAAAGAGGAAGCGGCTGTTCTGGCGCAAAATGAACAGCTTCGTGCTAACCTGCTGCGGGCAATCTCTCATGATCTTCGAACCCCTTTGACAGCGATTTCTGGCAGCGCAGACAATTTGCTTGCAAATTATAAAAAGATGGATGATGCATTGCGGGAGCAGACCTTTACCGATATTTATGACGATTCCATGTGGCTGATCAATCTCGTTGAAAACCTGTTGGCAGTCACACGAATTGAGGGCGGACAGGTCAATCTAACTCGGAGTATCGAACTCATGGATGAGGTCGTTTCTGAAGCACTGAAGCACATCAACAGAAAGAGTAAAGAACACACCATTCGTGTGACCAGCGGGAATGACTTTATCCTTGCCCACATTGATGCGAAGCTGATCGTTCAGGTGATTATCAATTTGGTTGACAACGCCATCAAATATACCCCTGTCGGTTCAGTAATTGAAATACATACCGATCAAAAAGAGCAATGGGTCACGGTTTCCGTTTCCGACAACGGCCCTGGGATTCCCGATGAGCAGAAACCCCGTATTTTCGATATGTTTTATAGTGGGGCCAATAAAGTGGTCGACAGCCGCAGAAGCCTTGGATTGGGGCTGTCCCTCTGTAAGTCCATTGTGACCGCCCACGGCGGCACGATTTCCGTATCAGACAATCAGCCAAATGGCACTGTGTTCACATTTACATTACCCGCCGGGAAGGTAGAACTTCATGAATAAACCTTTGATATTAGTGGTTGAGGATGATCCATCTATACGAAATCTCATTACAACCACATTGAAAACAAATGATTATCGTTATGTGGTAGCGCCCAGTGGCTCGACAGCCATTATGGAGGCCACATCGCACCATCCTGAAATCATCTTGCTGGATTTGGGCTTGCCGGATATGGATGGCGTTCAAGTCATTCAAACGGTACGCTCCTGGTCCAATACCCCCATCATTGTAATTAGCGCCAGAAGTGAAGATAATGACAAGATTCATGCATTGGATGCCGGAGCTGACGATTATCTGACAAAACCTTTTTCTGTTGAAGAATTATTGGCTCGACTTCGGGTGACGCAGCGAAGACTCTCTCTGATGACGGCAGAGATGTTTACTGCCAGTTCTGTATTTGTGAATGGTAAGTTGAAAGTGGATTATGCCGGGGGATGCGCTTATCTGGATGAAAACGAACTTCACCTGACACCCATTGAGTATAAGCTGTTGTGTCTGCTGTCCAAGAATGTCGGCAAGGTACTGACCCATACCTTTATCACACAAAATATCTGGGGCCGCAGTTGGGATAACGATGTGGCTTCCCTGCGGGTATTTATGGCAACACTGCGGAAAAAGCTGGAGCCAACAGAGGAATCCCCGCAATACATCCAAACACATATTGGTGTGGGCTACCGTATGATAAAAGTAGAATAATACTATGCGGTCGGCCAGTGTTCACAGATGCATCAGATGTTCAACATACCGAATTGAAGCTCATGCCGAATCACCGTTTGAATTTGCGGTCGCTGCGAACCTTTCTGACCGTGGATGACGAAACGTTTGAACGATTGCAGAAACGGTTTGAGAGCATGGTACGATAACCTGTTTCTGATTTAAAAAACTTGTCAAGAGGGCTGGCACCGTCCAGTCCTCTCTCTTTTTGCCAAAGTTCCCCTTGCATTTTCTTGCAAGCTGCCGAAAATGGCGTATTCTTAAAACTTTTTGTTGACAAGGCTCGCTTTTTATGGTAATCTATCCCAACAATTTAATATAACATATTTACTTAGAGTTCCAGCTCGGCTCCTGAAGGAGTCGGAGCAAGTTTTTGACTTTCTTATCGCTACATAACGAACCCGAACCAAGGCCATCCCGGAAAGGATGGTCAGGTTCAGGTTGTTGTGTGGCGATTTTTTTATTGCCAAATCCAGCACCGCACCTTGAGAACCGCATGACCGTCTGCATGGGATACACGGCGATGACCCCGCAAGGGAGAGCCGGAAAACGCCGCCGAGAGGGGGCAGGAAAACCATGCAGGGAGAACGGCAACTGCCATCCACTCACCTCATGTGTTCAAAATGAGCACATGAGGCGAAACGGACGTTTATCTACTCGTTGGGGCAGGAGAAATCAATGTGGACAAAATGTCTACATTGATTCTGTTCGTATTACACTTAACCTCGACTTGACATTTTGTCAAGCCACGGTGAAAAATGGTGGGTTACGAAAACCGTAACTTACCACTCAGCCATAACAGAGAAGGTTTAGTTGGTGATCATTTTGATCACCAACCAGACAATCGTAACGCTTTATTGTGTAAAAGTGGTGGTTACCATTTTGATAACCACCATATATCCGTAACAGCCAAAGGAGAATGCCTATGACAACAGAACAATGGGAACGCGAAAATCAGGACACCTTAATGGAATATTTCATTGATGGCGACCCCAGTGTGCGCAGAATCCAATGTGAATACTGCCGCAAGGTCATCTACACCCA
>ENA-OQIE01001419-OQIE01001419.1-human-gut-metagenome-genome-assembly--contig:-NODE-1419-length-10913-cov-6.247324_pt1 | contig 10913 bp, 6 predicted proteins | sample MGYA00242569_ERZ504731 | MGnify/ENA primary metagenome ERZ504731 (study PRJEB26092, sample SAMD00036208) | human gut metagenome | host: Homo sapiens | study: EMG produced TPA metagenomics assembly of...
ACTGCTCCCTGTTCACTCAAAAGGTTAATCACATCCAATGCCTTCTGCCGGTCTTCCTTTGAAAAATCTATCCATCCCAATTGCATATTGTCACTCTCCTCCCTGTCAATAACAGCATAAGCAGCCTTTCACGAACTAATTAATTTATAATCCAGATAATGTCCTCATAACCAGATCAACATCTTTATTCTCCAACTCTTGAATAATGTGCAAGTATGTTTTCTGTGTAGTTGTCATACTAGCATGCCCTAACCTTCTTGCTACACTGGCAATTGAAACACCTGCAAAAAGTAATAAAGAAGCATGCGTATGTCTAAGACCATGAATCGAAATCTCAGATATTCCACATGCTTTACAATGTCTGGTAAGGACGTCATTCACAGTTGAATTATAAATCTTTGAATCACCTACAAAAATTGGTTGATCTTCCGGAAGATTTTTTGTAAGCTCCGAAAATTTAACCACAATCTGCCAGTCAATCTGAATTTTTCTCACAGAAGATTTATTCTTTGTTGGAAGGAAGCCTCCATCCCCTTTGTAATCCCATGTCTTGCTAATTGATAGAGTCTGTCTTGCAAAATCGAAATCTGCTGGTGTGATTGCAAGAGCTTCTGAAAATCTCATTCCTGTTTTTGCAACTAATAAAATAAACCAATCCCAATTTACAGTTTCCTTGATATCTAAATCTGCAATCAATGTATGAAGTTCAAATTGATTGAGGTATTTAATCTTTTTTACTCTTGGTGACTTCCCTTTAATAATCGCTTTTCTGGTTGGATCTCTTTCAATCAGACCATCATCAACAGCATCCAGAATGGCTCCTTTCAGCTGATGATGAAAGTCTAATGTCGTCTGTCTTTCATGATCTTTAGCATAATCATTTAACAGTTTTTGATACGCAGTTCTCGTAAGTTCTGACACCTTTAATCGTGGAGCAAGCTTTTCAACCCATTTATGTGTCATTAAATACTTTGCCATTGTTGCTTCTCTGATTGCGCCTCTCTTATAAACCTCAATCCACTGCTGATAATATTCACAAAATAATTGTTCCTTGTTTACACTGTTCTGCATAAGTTATCTCCTCTCTAGGAACTGCTTATGCTGATATAAACAATTAACATGTTTCAGTACAAATTATGAAACTGTAATTAATGGTTTAATTTCCTCATCCAATATTTTTCTCAACTCTGCCATACACTGAGAATAATATTTAAACTTCGGTAATGCCTTTTCCTGTGATTCTTTATATCGCGTATAATTAATTGTTGACTTAATTACACTTTCGTTTGGAATTTCCCCATTTCTATAATGCAATGCAGCATACATTACATCATCTTTTGATGCATACCAAGTAACGCAAAAATCAGTAACCACTTGATTGATACAATCATGTTTCATGTTCTCAACAATGTTCATAATTGACTGACCTTTATATTTATTCTCATCCTGCTCAATTTCATTTACCAAAGTAGTCATAATAGCAGCTACTTTCGGATTGTCTTTACGCATTTCCTCAATATACTGCTTCACTTCATCAATCTGTTTCTGACGTTCTTCCGGTGTAACCGCCTCCGCATCTTCATCTGGTGTAACAATGTTCTGAATTAGATTAATGATATACTCATAATCAATCTTTGTGCTGCTATATGCCATTAACTCATAATCTGTATCAACTGTTTCTTCTGCTTCCGGTGGTGTCTGTGTGTCGTCCGGCTCAGCAAGTTTGATTTTCGTCATAGCATTTTGGTAATGTCCCACATAATCTTCATATTCTTCTTCCGTAATACCATAATCTTCAAGCATGCTTTCATCGTACTGTGTAAATGATTTGATCTGCGCAAATAATCTGTCAAATGTCTGAAATGCTTTCGCAAATACCTTCAGTTCTTTCAACGACATATCCGTTTCTTCATCCGGTGTCTCTGCAACCGCTTTTAATGCTGAAAGTGCTCTCTTAAATGCTGGCTCGACTTTATCCCATTCAGCTAGCAATGCAACTTCTGTACTTCCAGCAGAATATAATTTCACCGCATTATCAACACATTCTTTAAACAATACCGGAGCCTGGAATGTTACAATCTGTCCATAAGCCTTATTCGGATCAAAAATACGATTTGTTCTTGAAAATGCCTGAATCAGATCATGTGGTCCCATTGGCTGTCGATCTATAAATATCGTAGATAAACATGGAGCATCAAATCCTGTCAACAAACGGTCTACCACAATTACTAAATCCAGTTGTCTATTTCTGCTCTTATACTTTTTGTCTTTTCGTGCCAATCGTTTGTTCAAATTTTCATTGTAACTCTGGATTTGAGAAAGATCGAATTTTGTACCAAACATTTCATTATAATCATTTAATGACTTCTGCATCTTTTCCTGATTTACATGCGATCCTTCTTCATTTTCTGTTACAGAATATGTAATAGCAAATTTAGGGTAATCAGGAAGAACCTGTTTCATTCTCTCATCGATTTCCAAATCTGTTTCACCATTTTTCACTTTGCTCAACAACTCATAGTACTTCTGTGCCAGTTGAATCGAACTTGTTGTAAGAATTGCCTCATATGTCTGTCCCTTACCATTTTGAAGACCAAATTTCTGGTAAGATTTATTTAGAATAATATCTAACACTCGTAGCATATGTGTCTCATTGTCATAGAGACTCGGATCTGTCTCATCTTCCATATTCTTGGGCCCATTATGCTCAACTTGGAATCCAAGAACTGCATTGTCTTTAATTGCATTCTGTATCGTATACTTATGAAGACATTTTCCATATAGTTCTTCTGTTGTTCTTGGCAAATCTCCCATCTGTGCATATGGATTCTCGGCAAATCTAGGAGTTCCTGTAAAACCAAACCATAACGATCTTCCAAAAAATCGTTCTAATTCTCGCTTTGTTTTCGGTGTAACTGCACGATGACATTCATCCACTACAAATGCAATCCTCAAATTTTTGATTTTATTGTATTCTGGCGTGTCCTCTTGCAGTCTTTTAGTAACCAGTATCTGCATCTTCTGGATTGTTGTAACAATCACCTTTCGGTCTCCGGATTTCAATTTTTTCTTCAAATCATTGACATTGTCCGTCTTATCAACAGCAATCACGTCATTGTTTGCGTATGCCTGAAATGCGCTTGATGTCTGTGTATCAAGATCCTTCCTGTCAATTAAGAAGATTGTTTTATCAAGTGAAGGGATATCCATCAGCAGATTTCGGGTTGCCTTATAGGAGGTCAACGTCTTTCCAGATCCAGTAGTATGCCACACAAAACCGGATTTTCCTATTTTAGATGCTTCACGTATTGATTCGATTGCATGAATCTGATACGGTCGTAAAATAATCAATCTCTTTGCATCTCTATCCAAGACTGTATATCTCGCGATCATTTCATGTGCTTCCGGAATACGGAGTACACTCTTTGCAAAATCAAGATAATCCGACACCGGATTATTCTTCTCGTCAACCCATCCACTCATAAATTTAGCATTCAGGTCGGTATCACTTGCTGCAGCAAAATATTTCGTATCAACACCATTACTAACAACAAACATTTGAACCGCTGAAAAGATACCTGTAAATTTTCCTTCACTAATATATTTCTTTATCTGGTTAAATCCATCCATATATGAATGCTGTCTATTCTTCAACTCTATATGAATCATCGGAAGTCCATTTATCATCAATGTAACATCGAATCTTCTATTTCGTGAAACTGTATAGTAATCATCTTCATCTTTCAAAGCACTATACTGGTTTATTACTTCATAAACACTGCTCCCTCCTGCAATATGTTCATGGTTCATAACAACTAAATGAAGTTTCTCTGTATCGCGCTGAACGTGCACCATTACCTTTCCATTTTCCCCTACTAACCATTCGCCAGCTTTATAGAAAGATGAAAACTGTAACTGGTTCTTTACCTGCTCAAATTCTGCATCAGATAAAGATTCTCCATTCAACCGATCCTTATTGTTCTGTTCGAGAATATATTTAAAGTTTCTCCATAAATCCTCCTCTGTCTTCAAATCTTCTCGATATGTCCATTGAGAATCTCCATAAACCAATTGGTCAATCAATTTTTCTTCAATTACTCTCTCTAATTCTGGCATTAACTTGATCTCCTTTTTAGTTTTCTTGTTTTTATTCGATATATTTAATAATAAGTAGCACTTACACTGAATTGCTGTGAAAAGCTTCAATCCATTAATGATAAATAACTTATGATGGTGAAGAGTGATGAGCCTTTCTAGCTCTTCAAAATACTTTCCAATTTTCTTCTGTTCCTCAATATCTTGCGGTATCATCAGCTTCGTTTCAAAGAAATCCGCAGGTGCAATATTCAAAAGTCCATGATTTCTCGCTCCTTCTGCAGCAATCTCATGAATACCTTTATGCCACAAATTTGTGCTGTAGTACGATACCAAGAAATCTGAATCTATAGGATTGTTTGCTTTTATCCCAAATACGATATAAAGCGTTGATAATACGCCATTTTCATAACGATCCAGCCTTTTAATAGCTCCCCAAGGAGCATCTGTTGAAGTACTTTTATTGTAAGCGAACTCTCCATTCTCAATCAGATAGTAACCACTGACATCTTTACTTGCAACTCTCTTATCAAAGAATTCATTCTGATCAATAAGTCCATATTGAGCCGATATCGTAAGCGGTAGCTCTGAGACTAAATCTTGATTTTTTCTTGTAACACGATCGACTAAATCACCTAACTTACGCTGTTCCCAAACAAATGCATTTATTTTCAAAAAATAGGGCGTAATACGCTGGTGAAGAGTGATGTGGTGGTCGATGGACTCTAAATAATCTCCTATTTTTTGCTGTTCTTCAGTTGATGTATATGGAATTTCAATAGTCTTCATCCCATCAATATCTATACTTCGCCCATCTCTTATTCCGTAAACATGCGGTACTAATTTATGCTTTATAAATTCATGAGATCGAAAGTATGGATAATAAAATCTTGAATCTGCTACATCACTGTGAAATGTATGATATGCAGGGCTTATAATGCCATCTGATGATGCTTTTTCAAGTCCTCCCTCAAAGGAACGAAGATGTACAATGAAATCATCCTTTCTGACCATTTTATAATTGGACAAATTGGATTTATCGTACATTAAATTTCTATCAGAGTCTTCTCTTTTTACTGTTCCACCACCCTGAATAATAGTCAAAGCTGGAAGCTCTGTATGGTTCTTTTCAGAATATTCTTTGAACACATCTCCCAACTTACGCTGTTCCCAATCATCGGTATATCCTTTAAATCTAATCGTAGGTTTTGCCATATCTTTATCCCTCCATCTTTCCGATCAGATCATTTAATGAAGCCATTACTGAAGCATCTGATGATGTTAAATCTTTCAAAAGTGATAAAAATTCCCCTTGTACCTGTCCTAATTCTTCATCTGTCTTCTTCATATCCACTAGAAGCGCATTGAGATCAACTTCTTCCTCTTTTTCAAAGTTATCTACATAACGAGGAATATTAAGATTAAAATCATTTTTTTCAATATCTTCGAAAGTTGCAAGATAAGATTCTTTCTCAACAGTTTCTCTCTTTGTATACAGATCCAATACTTCTTCAATATGCTCATCTGTCATTTCATTCTGCTTCTTACCCTTGTTGAATTTTTTAGATGCATCAATAAATAAAACATCTCTTCCATCTCTATGCTTCTTTAATACAATAATACATGTTGGTATTGATGTATTGTAAAATAAGTTGGCCGGAAGTCCAATTACTGCATAGATATTACCAGCGCGAAGTAACTTTTCTCTGATTTTCCCTTCGGCAGCTCCACGGAATAATACTCCATGCGGCAATACAATTGCCATTGTTCCGTTATTTTTCAAATGATATAATCCATGAAGAAGAAACGCATAATCAGCCTTTGATTTTGGTGCAAGTACTCCATAATCACTGAATCTTTCATCCTGCAAAAATCCAGATGATGCACTCCATTTCGCTGAATATGGTGGATTCATAAGTACCATGTTAAAATCTGTGTCTTCATCTGTTGGCCAATCCGCATCTAATGTATCACCATTTCGAAGATTCTGATTTTCTGCCTTAACTCCATGGAGAAACATATTCATTCTGGCAAGATTATACGTCGATGTATTAAGTTCCTGTCCATAATACTTGATATATTCCGGATCTCCTGAATATTTCTTTGCATTCAAAAGAAGAGAGCCTGATCCCATACATGGATCATATACAGATAATCCCTTCTTATCTTCCTGACCTGCAATAGCTATCTTAGTTAAAATCTTTGAAACAGCCTGCGGTGTATAGAATTCTCCTGCTTTTTTTCCTGTTTCAGAAGCAAACCAGCCAATCATAGCTTCATAAGCATTTCCTAATATTTCAGCATCTGAATTCAAAAGATCAGCAGTATCAATCACTTTAATCAAACTCGCAACAGTATCACTCTGTTTCTGATCACCCGTACCAAGTCTATTAGAATATAAATCTAAATCTGCAAACAAATCTGCAAAGATAGGATCACTCTGCTCAATATTATTAAATGCTTTCTGCAACTGCTCACGATTGAAAGAATTGTTCTTTGCTGCTTCTGCAAAATATGTATATGTCAACTCAGGTTCAATCACATAATGACATTCTTCTTCAAGCTGTTCCTTTAACTCCTCTGCACTTTCTTCTTCTAACGCTTCTCTATATGCATCTAAAGCAGCTCTAAGTGTCTCTGGTTTTTCATCATAAAGTAAATCATATACCTTAATCAGAAATGAATCTGATAAGTATTTATAAAAAACAATCCCTAACAGATAGTTCTTATATTCATTCGCATCCATTTTTGAACGAAGAACATCTGCACCACTCCATAATACACTTGTCAAATCTTTGCTGTTTTCAATATCTGCCATATCATTTTTCCTCCGTCTTTGATACTTGTATTCCAAGTATTCATACAAAATATCAATATTAATTTAAATTATATCATTCTTTTCTTATTAATACCAACTAAATCACTGCATTATTTATCATCCTTTTCTAGAGAATGATTCCCCCAACCTCCATGAACCAGACGATAGTTCTTGAGTCAAAGAAAGCACCAAATGATTCATAGATCATTCAGTGCTTTCTTTACAGATTCCGTCCCTGATACTGTATAGTTACCACATAAACGGTTTTGTGTGGCTCATCAATGCGAAAAATAGCGATATAGTTATCAATCAGTAACTGTCTATAATCTTTTCCTGCATATCTGCCTTCGCTTCGCTCTTGGTGGGATTAATGTTTTTTCTCCAATTCTGCAAAAACAATTTCTGCGTCAACTGCTTCTGCTCCATTAGCAATTTCCTGCTCGGACTCGAAGATTGCTTGATCGATGCGATTTATTCTTGCGAATTTATCATATAGTTCACTGCTCATTACAACCAAGTCGCTATATCCGTTTTTGGTAATAAAAATAGGCTCCTGTTCCTTGTGTGCAATATTTGAAATCTCGGTTGTATTACGTAAATCCTTAATAGGCATAATAAGTGGCATGATAACTCGCTCCTTTCTTTGACATAATTATGTTCCTTGAGCAATAGGAATATACCCTTCTTCTTATGTTAACTTCCAGTATTTTTACGACTCGTTTTAAGCAGATTATTTTTTTCACTCAGCAAACACCCCTGTAAATCTCCAGTTCTCACCCTGATCTTCAGATGTGAACACAAGACCTTCCATCTCGCCACTTTGCGTCTTCACATAGATTGTATAATTCTCTCCATCCTGCTGTGGCATTTCCAGATACTGATAATCATCAAGCGTGAAGCCATATTCCTGCATATGTGCTGGATATTCTGTCACAGTATCCATTGGAAGCTCTATCTCCTTCAGTGTCTTTCCGCCATCTTTTGTAACATAAATAGACGAATGTGTCTGTGATGCCCCTCCCAGACCGATGAATCCAAACTGCTCATCGAAGAATTGTATCCCTTCTCCTACTCCACCATTTCCGTCAAATGGATCTTCATTTACTGTTGTCCAGTTATATCCACCATCTGACGTAGTTTCCAGTTTGTAATAACGTGTTCCAAGAGCCGCATCAACAACTGAAAGTTTCCAGCCTTTCTGCTCATTTAAGAAGAATCGGACAACACCGCTTCCGTCCGTATCGACCGTCCAGGTATTATTTTCTTTTCCTTGTTCTTTCGCCTGTGAATCTTTCTCTGCCTGCTCATTCTGACTAATTGTATCAGGACTGATATATTCTGGTTCCATCATATAACGCACCGGCGTCACAGATTCATCCTGCGGAAGATACAGAGACACTTCATATCCAAGTGCTTCTCCACCGCTATCCAGTGCTGTGAAATCAGTCATACCACTGACTGCTCCGTCACCATCCACATCTCCCGGAAGATAAACAAGACCTTCCGAAGAAGCGAAGGAGCGTTTTCCATAATACAGAATCTCATATTCCGGCGGATTATCTGCAAATGCGTAATTCAGATTCCATTGTGTCACCTGCATCTTACAATCTGATTTTTCCAGAATGGTAAACATAGGATCTAATTTCTTGTCATCATCATAATCTGCATTTGCGTAACCTGCGATCTGCACAACAATCTTATCACTTTTATCGATATCATAATCAATCAGATAGGTCTTATCTTTTCCCTTTTCATTCTGTCCGTAGAGATAGGCCGACACGTGGGTTATCGTTCCGTCTTTATCAAAGGACATCTCAAAACTATCTGTGATATATAACTCGTCCGGAAGTTTCAATTTCTTATTGACATCTTTTATCAGCCCTTCTGCGCCATCACGAAAGAAGTTGTTATGTTCATACTCTATTTTCTTCGTCTTAAACAGGCTGTCTACCTTCCAGGACAATGCTCCATTATAAGGAATCGCAGTATATACGATATAAGAAATACATCCAACCGTAACTACAAGTAGAATAAAAAGTTCTGTACCAAACACTGTTTTCCTAAGTGCACCTTTCATTTTAAAAGGGTTTTCCTTTTCCGCGATCAAGCAACCAATCCAGACGCAAAGACTGATTACCTGAAAGATACCTAAAGTAAAAAATGCAAACTTCAACTGCCTGGTACTTCCTGACTTACAAAGTATGCACGTCACCAGCAGAAACAAAATATAATAAAATATACTAAGCTTGCCAAAAATAAATTTCAATTTTTTCATCCGATCACATCCTAATAATACTTCCAGCTCTACTTTTTCTAATCATTCTACTTAAAAATTATTTTAATACTTTTTCTTGACCAAAATGTAAAAAACTCATGATCTTTTCTATATTCCCCTGCGTCCAGGCTGTAATCTCAAACAATGCATCCGATATCTCCTGATCTCCGGAATCCGGATTATGCATCCAGATGCATGGCATCTTAGCCGCCTTAGCAGCTTTCCCACCATTCGTCGAATCCTCGATCACAATACACTCATCTACCGGTACGCCCAGCTGCTTTGCCGCAAAAAGAAATGTATCCGGCGCCGGCTTTGGATTCTTCACTTCATCTCCACTTGTCACGACATCGAAATATTTCATCAGATCCAGCGTTTCCAGTGTCTCTGTGATTACAGGTTTTGGAGAAGAAGAGGCCACGGCCAGGCGATACCCCGCATCTTTCAGACAGCAAAGCATCTGCCCTACTCCCGGCATCTCAGGGAATCCGTCTCTTGCAATAATTTCATCCTTCTTTTCTTTCATAATCTGATTCATTACTTCCAGACTTTCAAATGTGATTCCATAATTTTCTTTGATCAGATTCATGAAATGGAGTCTTGTAGATCCTATGCATGGCTTATATACCTCATAGTTCAGGTCAATTCCATATCGTTCTTTAAAAATTTCTACCCAACATTGATAATGAAGCGGTTCCGTATTGATCAAAACCCCATCCATATCAAAAATCACTGCTTTTATCATTCTTATATCCCAACTTTCTATAAAAGATCAATGTTAATGTGGTCGCTACGATCCAACCAAATGGCCATGCCATCCAGATTCCGGTACTTCCAAAACTTTTTGTCAAGACGAGTGCAAATCCGATTCTCAAAATAAGGTCCGGAACTGTTGCAACCACAAAATAGACCATTGCTCCTGACCCCCGGATAATTCCATCTGTCATCAGCTTAATTGCAATCATAAAATACCACGGTGATACAATTTTCAAAAATGCCATTCCTGCACTGATTGCCTCTACACTCTCTGCGCCTAAGAATAATCCCATCATCTGACGGCTGAAAATGAAATACAACATAACAAATGGTAGTGCTGTAAACTCTGATAACTTCAATCCAGTACGGAATCCCAACGGAATCCTCTCGGTTTTTCCGGCACCGATATTCTGTGCCGTATAGCTAGACAGGCAGGATCCAAGTGTCATAAAGATATTGATGGCAAATGTATTCAGCTTGATTGCTCCTGAATATCCCGCAACAACTGCTGAACCGAATTGATTTACAATTCCCTGCACGAAAAGATTTCCTACACTCAACACGCTCTGCTGAAGAATACTTGGAATTGCAATCGCCATGATCTGTCCGAATAATTTCTTATCAAACCACGGCTGCTTTTCTTTCCCGGCAAATTTCTGCAATCTTCCGAGAAGTGTTACTAATGCAAGCACGGCTGACACACCTTGCGCGATAAATGTTGCCCAGGCAACACCGCTCACACCCCACTGGAATTTTGCTACGAAGATGTAATCAAGAATAATATTTCCAACTGATGATCCAAGCAGAAAATATAACGGTGTCTTAGAATCCCCGAGTGCTGTAAATACTCCGGTACACACATTATAAAGCATCAGGAAGATAATTCCGAAAATGTAAATTTTCAAATATAAAACTCCATCTGCCATAATATTCTGTGGTGTGCGGATCCATCTCATCATCTGATGATTA
>ENA-OQIE01001432-OQIE01001432.1-human-gut-metagenome-genome-assembly--contig:-NODE-1432-length-10837-cov-3.416636_pt1 | contig 10837 bp, 8 predicted proteins | sample MGYA00242569_ERZ504731 | MGnify/ENA primary metagenome ERZ504731 (study PRJEB26092, sample SAMD00036208) | human gut metagenome | host: Homo sapiens | study: EMG produced TPA metagenomics assembly of...
GCTGTCGGTAGCCGTTCTCTCGGTTCTCACTGTAATAATTTTCTTCTTACACTTTAAATTGACAAAAGAGAGAATAACCTTACCGTCGACGCAGAATCAAAAGGATTATAATCTCGGCAAAGCGATGCGCGCTCTTTTAAAAAACAAGCCGTTTATCGCGCTTTGCATAGTATCAATGCTTCTTATCTGCTTCCAGATGTATACTCAGACCGTTTACAACTATCTCTTTAAGAATTTCTATGAAAAGCCGGGTCTTTACGCACTTGTTACCGTATGTACATATTTGCCGATGGTACTGCTTTTGCCGTTTATGGGCAAGCTTATAAGAAAATACGGCAAAAAAGAGATATGCTCCGCAGGAATACTCTTTGCTCTTATTGTAAACATAGCAATGTTCGTCATTAAATTCACTCCGGCTGTGAGTAATCCGTATGTATTTCTCGTTCTCTCGTTCTTCTCCGGGGCCGGTCAAACCTTCCTTATTATGCAAATCTGGGCACTTGTTACGGATGTCACGGACTATCACGAATACATATCGGGCAGACGAGAGGAGGGCACATCTTACAGCTTTTATTCGTTTGTACGCAAGCTCGGTCAAACAGTGGCCGGCGCAGGTGCGGCAGGCGTTCTCGGAGTTATAGGCTATGACGGCAAGCTCGCCGTTCAATCGCCCGAGGTTCTGACAAGGCTATATGACATAGCAACAATAGTCCCCGCAATATTGCTTGCTCTTATATTCGTTGTATTGACGTTCGGCTATAAGCTTTCAAAGGAGCAGCTAGATGAGCTTCACAATGTTTTGCGCGAAAGAAGAGAAAAGGCGGAAGCCGAATCAAAGTAAAAACAGATCTTGATGACAAAACCCCCGGATATGCCGAAGCAAGCATATCCGGGGATTTTTTTGTAATTTACAATGTATTATTCTACCGTCAGTATTCTGTCGTCGGCGTCGCAAAGCACAATATCCGGGATAAATGATTTTTTACCGATATTCTCGATACGGACTCTGACATACTCGCTGTCGCAATCCACGGTGAACAGCAAGTGAACGCAATCGCCGGTTTTATACGCAAAGCTCTCGCCGTCATCTGTAAAGAATTCCGATTTAAAGCTGCCGCTCCTTAACGGATACACGGTAAGCCTTAATTTTTCCGAGGATTTGAACCCGTACTCCCCCTCATCGGTAGCTATAACACTTCCGCCTCGCACAAAATACGGGACCTCCCCGTCCGACGGAATATTCAGCATTACGGACGTACCGCCGTCGTATACTTTATCGTTTAAATACCAAATTTCGTTTTTGGGGAGATAGACCTCGGTTTCGCTCACTCCTTCATCGAGAATACACGCGGCAAGAATATCTCTGCCCACGAGGAACGATGTGCTGTCGCAGTCTATCTCTTTGTCACCATAGTAGAGTAACAGCGGAGCTGTCATCGGCACATCGTTTTCGACAGATAAAAAGGCGGAATTATAAAGATACGGAATGAGTTTTTTTCTTTCCGCCATTATTTTTCGTGCGGCAGGAATGGCATCGGGATAGCTCCACGGCATAGTTGCGGAGCCGTCAGAATTCCACGAATGTATTGTAAATCTGGGCTCGAAAATGCCGTGCTGCATCCATCTTAAAAGCAGCTCACGTGACGGCATATCGCCCGAAAAACCGCCGAGATCATGCCCGTAGAAGAAAAATCCCGACAAAGACAGCGTCATACCTATGTAATGGCAATAACGCAGGTCATGAAATGATGTAAAATTGTCACCCGACCAGGTGGTTGCGAGACGTCTTACGGCACTGCTGCCGCTTCGTGTCGATAAAAACGGTCTTTTGCCCGGATATTTTTCTGTTTGCGCAGAGTACGAGGAGGCGACCATAAGATACGTGAGTATCGGTCTTATTCTGCTCGCCTTTACGCTGCCGTCTTTAAAGCCGTTTGCCACAGCGTCGGTATCTTTTATATCAAATTCGTTGTTATCGTTCCAAGTGGCGTCTATTCCGTAGTCCAGAAGCTTTGCCGTAACATTGTCGTGCCAAAACTTAAAGCCCTCGGGCAGAGTAAAATCAATGTAACTGCCCATACCGTCCCAAAACTCGGTTACAAACGGTGTGCCGTCTTCATTCTTTACAAAAAGCCCTTTTTCGGCTATTTCGTTGTACATCGGGTGCGACGTCAAAAAGGCAGGCTTGATATTGGGTATCAAGTGAATTTTCTCACTGTTAAAACGCTCAATAAACTTTGCGGGGTTCGGGAATTTATCGTAATTCCAATTAAAAACACACCGCAAGTCGCCGATGGAGGTATAGCCCGAGGACAGATAAAATCCGCTGCAGCTCATATTTAAGGCATCAAGCTTTCCGAGAAATCCATACAACTGTTCTTCGGAATTCGGCGCGTCGGTATAAGCCATGGTGCTGGCACAGTAATCAAAGCTCCATTTCGGAGGCAGGGTCTGTTTTCCGCAAAGAGAGCAATACTGCCTTAAAATTTCAAGCTTTGAGCCAAAGAACACATAATAAACAAGACAATCGTCATCGCTTTTGAAGAACTTGAAAGCGGGATAATAATTATTTATTTCCCTTCCGAAATCCATAACGGCACTGTCGGACGTATCGTAATAGATACCGTAGCAACCGACGGAATTTTCACACATATAAAACGGCACGTGCTTATAAAGCGGGTCCGACGTTTCCGCATCATAACCCATACTGTCGCTCGTCTCTATGCGAAAGGTGCGCCCCGCCTTATTGACGCTGCCGCTCTTATCGCCGAGGCCGTATATTTTTTCGCCCTTTTCGCGCGTTAAATAATGATATGTACCGTTTCCGAATTCGTTCTGAAAATTATAGGCAAGCGGTGCTCTGTCGGCAAAAAGAAGCTTGCCGTCCTTTTTATAGCTCAGTACAAAGTTGTGCGTATCAAGCTCTGCTTCGACATTTCCCAAAGAGAAGCGCTCGCCATCGGCTGTTTCATTTACTTGCGGAGCAAACAGCGAAAATCCGTCAAGGCTCAGCTTATCCCTACCCTCTGTAAGAAATTCGTTTTGCGGGTCTACGGTAAAGGTGGGCAGCATTTTACAATCGTTACGGAATAAGGCGACGCGCATCATACTGCCGCTCAAGAAGTCGATTCGCGCCGTAATATCGCCGCAAACGTAAACTCTGCTGCTGCCGCTATGCTCGGACAGCTTAAAATCATATGAAAACTTCATTACAGCACCGGCCCCTTATTGAAGAGTGTATTTTTTATAAGCGTTGCGGTCTTCCAGCCTGCAAGGCGCGTCTTTTCGCAAAAATTCATCACCTTGTGCGTTCCGGGCTTCCAGGTCGGGATTTCCCTGCAATTCGGGTCTCCGCACTTTACAAAAGCACTGATTGCCGCCACCATTTGCTCCGATATGAGATAGTCTATATCGGTAAACGGCCGCCAACCGTTTTTGAGAGTTGCAAACACATACGGCAAGTCACTCGAATGCCATGCGCCGCAGTTATCGCCCGGCAAATCGCGCGCAAAAAGATAGACAAAGCATTTACTGCCCTTATCGTTTCGCACCCACTTTTTCACAAGCAGCTTTAAAACTATCGGTATCATATCTGCCGTTGTAACGCCGAGTATTTTCGGCATTGCGCTTATTGTTTTTATGTTAAACGTATCTTTCGTAAGAAGCTTTCCGTCTTCACACGGAAGCGTGTAAGAGAGTGTACTTTTAATTCCCTCGTCGCGGCACGCCTTAAGCCATGCATAGTAAAGGGTTTTCGCATCCGTATCTCTAAGCTCGGAAAGGCTTGTTTTACCGGCATTTTTGATTATTTCGTCCCAGAATTTTTTCATTTTTTGCGGCGACAGCGGGCGTGACAAAACTCGTTGAAGCGCGGCTCCGCTCAACATAACGGCACCCGACACCATATCCCTTGTAAGCGGACTTGACAGAAGCACATCTACGCTCATGGCTCCTGCGCTCTGCCCCAAAAGGGTTATTCTTTCGGGATCTCCGCCGAAGGAAGAAATGTTGTTTTTTATCCATTTAAGTGCCGCAGCTTGGTCAAAAAGGCCGAAATTACCGCATACTCCGTTTTCATCGGCGACATCGGGGTGAGAACAAAAGCCATACGGCCCGAGACGGTAATTCACTGAGACAAAAACAATGTCATTTTCGGCATATGCCTTACCGCTGATATGCCCCTCGTTTGAGCTGCCGCCCGTAAAAGAACCGCCGTGTATATACAGCAAAACGGGACATTTTTTTGCGTTTTTGGGCGCGCTGATATTGAGATATTGACAATCCTCGCTGTATGTAAAGCTCATACCGCGCCTGAATTCCCTGTGATAAAACGGGTTAACCTTTGCGTCGTCCTCAAAGCCGCGGTGCTGGTAGCAGCAATCGCCGAAAGCGGTCGCATCATATACGCCGTCCCCCCTATCGGTACCAACCGGATACTCCCCCCTGCCCGCGTCGGCATACTTTATGCCGCGAAACTCAACATAGCTGCCGTTATCGAGCCCGACGATATCTCCGCACTCGGTTTTAAATTTTACCGTATTCATTTTATCGCCCCTTACGTTATCGCATAAATCACAGTAATGAAAATCTCGGAAAACTTCCAAAACATTACATACATCATTATGTGCAAATTATATGCCACAACGAGAGCGGTGTCAATTATTTTAAGACAATATATACAAATTAAAAGTTGTTTTCAGCTCTGCGTGAATTCAGCTTATTACCGACCGCCTTTTTATAAACAACGGCGGAAATTACGGCCGACACGGCTTCTGCTATCCAAAAGGCATTCCAAACACCGTCAGCGCCGAATATCCGTGTTAATACAAAAGCTGTCGGGATTATTATTACTGCATACCTGCAAAGTGATATTATGAGAGATTCAACACCCTTGCCGAGTCCCTCAAGAGCTCCGGATGACGTTACGGAAATTGACGAAACAACAAACCCGGCACTGATTATTCTGAGTGCCTTTTTGCCTGCGTCTATCGTTTCGGGATTATCGGTGAACATTCCTATCAGCTTATGCGGCAGCGCAAGACACAGCACAGTACCGAATAACATTATGCCTGCCGTCAGCACAAGAGTTATATCGTAAATTTTTTTTACTCTTTTATGCTCGGCGGCACCGTAATTATAACCGATTATCGGTCGCATTCCCTGCACTATACCGTTAGCGGGGAGGTATAAGAACGTCTGAAGCTTATAGTAGACACCGAGCACAACAACATATATCTGTGAAAACGAAGCAAGCATTGCATTAAGGCTTGACACGAGCAATGACGGCAGTGCAAGATTTATCGACGCCGGGATACCCACAAAGTACAGCTTACGGTCTATAGCCTTATTACGTTTTAAATACCTGCGGTTTATGGTTACGCTCGGTTTTTTCACGGCGTACAAAACTACATACAGCAAAAGCGTGCTAACCTGCCCTATGCCTGTTGCGAGGGCGGCACCGTCAATTCCCATTTTCGGAAATGGGCCTATACCGAATATCAAAAGCGGGTCAAGTATGATATTCACAATACAGCCCGTCATAAGTCCTGCCATGGAGGCATTCATTCTGCCGACAGCTTGGAAGATTTTTTCGTATGCAAGGCTTATCATAATTACAATCGAAAACGAAAAAACTATTGTTGAATAGCGCACTCCGAGCGAAATTACGTTTTCGGACTGCGTGAACATTTTAAGGAATGGGCGCATAATCGGAATGCTGACTGCGGCGGCGATAATGCCGTGAAGTATTGAGAACAAAAATCCGTGTGTGGCGGCTGTATCGGCTGCCTCTTTTTCACCTGCGCCGAGGTGAAATGCGATAACGGCATTAAGTCCCACGCCGAAGCCTATTGCAAGCGCATTGACGAGGTTTTGCACCGGATAGACAAGCGACAGAGCGGTTATTGCGTCCTCGCCTATTTTGGCGACAAAAAAGCTGTCCACTATATTATAAAGCGAATTGACGAGCATTGATATTACCATGGGAGTGGCCATAGACATAATAAGCGGAAAAACAGGCTTTTCCTTCATAAATTTTTCGTTCATACAAATACATCTGCCTTTCGAATCCGAGCGTATTTTCTCAATTAAAAACGCCACGCAATTACTCAAAAATCGAATAATTGCATGGCGAAAACACATCTTTTTAAGACTGGAAAAATCCATACGTTGTTTTATCGGTATGTAATATAACACACTTTCGCCGCTAAGTCAATAACGGCTGAAACATAATAATATATATACCGAGAGAGAATGATGCTCTGCTCAAAGGCTTTTATTCGTCATCCTCAAAATAGTAATCGTCCTCCTCCAATTCCTCCTCATCAAAGCTCCAGACATCATAGCTGCCGTTTCTGACCAAATCCTTTTGCCAATCCTCCAAGCAATAAGAATTCATTTCCGCTTCAAGCTTTTCATCGTAGGAGTTATCTTTTTCATCGGAACAATCCGTCATCAGCTCATCAAAAACCATAAGGCTCGCAATCCCGGTCATAAGCCCGTCTCTGTTCTCGCTTAATTCGCAGACTTCGGGAACAACCGTATCGGATTCGGCGATTTCTTCGCTTAATGTGCGCTTTATTTTCTGCCTTAGCTCAAAGGAAACGGCAAATAAGCTACCAAGGCGGCACAGCAGTATTTCCTCCGATAAATTCCCCAAGCGGATTTTTTCGTAATCTTGCACGTTTAGGCTATACAGCCTTGAATAGCGTTTAAACTCCTTAACAGTCGAAGACGGAAAATGCTGCTTATTTTTTTCTAAATAACATTCCGCATTTTTAATCATTGTTTTACAGCCTTTTATCTGCCGGTTTATCTCCGCAATAATTTTTTGCTTGTTTTCGCCGCATTTCACCTTATACAAAAGTGCATATATGTGCTTACAGTTTTGCTTTCTCTCCGTATAATAGGGACATGTGCAGCTCATACTTGCTATTTTGTCGTTGTCTCCGAATGAAAGCTCAACATTATAGTCGGCGGAGCCTTTTACAATGCAGGAATAATGAGTCCCCGTTTTTTTAAGGTCTCTGATTTTGCCGTCGGAGCAATATGCTTCTCCGCGTTCTCGTATCAAGGGGCGAAATAAGCCGTCATAAATTCTCTTATCAAATAAGCCTAATTTCTCCCTGCTCACTTCCGCCGGAGCTGTTGAAGTCTCTTCGATATTTAATTCGGTATCGACAAACGGGACGTCGGTAATGTCCTTTTTGGCTTTCTTTCTCCTGTGCTTTTTGACAGCATTCCTCACAGCCTTTACGATCGCCGCCGTTATCAGGCACAACAGCTTAAAAGCCCATTTTAATATGTAATATGCGGCCACTCCGAGAATCAGCAATACCATCACTATAAAATTCCCGGTCATTGCAATGTTTTTCTTCTTCATATCTGTATTCACAATCTCACAATCGGCAAGTACCGTATGTTATTATACTACTCTCAAACATACGCAAGTAAAAATGTCAAAAGACCATTGTTTCAGTACCTTATGAAATTACACTACTCTCAAACAATCATCTGTCTGCCAACATCGGTAAGTAGGTTTCAGTACCTTATAAAATTACACTACTCTCAAACCGTCGGAGCTTGTCGTAGGCTATCGTTTCCGTTTCAGTACCTTATGGAATTACCCTACTCTCAAACTCTGTTAGATACAATAGGTATTCAAGCCGGTTTCAGTACCTTATGAAATTACACTACTCTCAAACTGTTTGTTCGACTTGGTTTACAATCATTTAGTTTCAGTACCTTATGAAATTACACTACTCTCAAACCTTTGCTTGACTTTACCGTCACGGCGCTTGGTTTCAGTACCTTATGAAATTACACTACTCTCAAACAATCGTCGACGAGCTCGACACTATTTCTTAGTTTCAGTACCTTATGAAATTACACTACTCTCAAACAGAATCATTGCTCGGCACAATGACGACCCGGTTTCAGTACCTTATGAAATTACACTACTCTCAAACCTAACAGAAAACTTATACTTTTTAGAAGTAGTTTCAGTACCTTATGAAATTACACTACTCTCAAACCTTGTCCGCTTTGCCTATGTTCATATCAAAGTTTCAGTACCTTATGAAATTACACTACTCTCAAACAATATACGAACAAGTTTATCTATTTTGTCAGTTTCAGTACCTTATGAAATTACACTACTCTCAAACTCGCTTTCAGTATTAGAAAACTTTTTGAAAGTTTCAGTACCTTATGAAATTACACTACTCTCAAACATATCTTTATCGTCATACTGCGCTTTTTCGGTTTCAGTACCTTATGAAATTACACTACTCTCAAACTCGATGATAACAAGAGCGTCAGAAAAGTCGTTTCAGTACCTTATGAAATTACACTACTCTCAAACAGTTGGTGGGTTTCTAATTTTCTCCATTTAGTTTCAGTACCTTATGAAATTACACTACTCTCAAACGCTTGCAAAGGCTGTTATAGATTTGACTTTGTTTCAGTACCTTATGAAATTACACTACTCTCAAACGTTATTTGACGCATAAGGATAACCCTGATAGTTTCAGTACCTTATGAAATTACACTACTCTCAAACTCAACAATCTGAAAAATACGAACCAATTTAGTTTCAGTACCTTATGAAATTACACTACTCTCAAACCATATAACGGATATGGCAACCTTGTTTCCGGTTTCAGTACCTTATGAAATTACACTACTCTCAAACGGACGATGATGTTATGACTGATATCTCAAGGTTTCAGTACCTTATGAAATTACACTACTCTCAAACTCTCGCATTGATACAACGGCATTAAAAAAGGTTTCAGTACCTTATGAAATTACACTACTCTCAAACTATAAAGGAGTGAAAAAAATTGAAAACAAGGTTTCAGTACCTTATGAAATTACACTACTCTCAAACGGATTTTTTGGTGTACCTGGCTGCGGTAAAGTTTCAGTACCTTATGAAATTACACTACTCTCAAACGCTTTGGCGGAAGAACATCTAACTTTTGCCGTTTCAGTACCTTATGAAATTACACTACTCTCAAACCTTCATCCCGATAATGGTGTTAATGTATCGTTTCAGTACCTTATGAAATTACACTACTCTCAAACGTATGATGAACAGGATATACGAATTTTCAAGTTTCAGTACCTTATGAAATTACACTACTCTCAAACAGAAATGTCAAAGAAAAGAGCGCGACGAGAGTTTCAGTACCTTATGAAATTACACTACTCTCAAACCTCAAATAAACTGCGCCACTACAATGCACAGGGTAATAACATAAGGTACATTTATTATACTATCTAAGTATCTCCATCGTCAATAACGCAAAGGTCATTGTCGACAACATACAGTTTTTCGCCGTCGCAGAGCCTTTGCGGCTCCGAATTCTCAAGCATTAAAAAATTGATATGTTCAAGAGCTAAAGCCTTTAACAGCTCTGATATTTCATCCGGCGAAAAGTAAAGACAAATATTAGCGGCAACAAAAACCTTCGTCTTGAAATACTTTGCCGATAATTTCAAATAATTTACAAAGCATTCCAAGAGCGAAGAAGACTCCGCCGAAAACCTGAATCCCATTAGCTTTATTATTGCAGAGGTGTCCGTTTCATCGGAATATTCACAATCGAAATCGCAAAACGCTTTAAGCTTATCGGCAAGCCTTGCTACCACTGCCTTTACCTCGGTTGTATCCTCGGCAAACTCGTCATTTGCGGTCTGCTGCATATAGCCGTCAAGCTTGCCGAGGAGCTTTCTGCTGTTCATATCGACAAAAATCGGTTCGGATATAAAGCACCCGTCCTTGGAAAACTCAAACGGTTTAAAATCCTCGGAAAAGACAAAATAATCTTCCTCGCACGAATTTAAGAATGACGACAGCACGCCTCTGTAAAGCTTTTTGTTTTCTATTACGAGAACCGGAAATATTCCCTCGCCTATTTTTATGCAATCATCAATATACGAAAACTTAGCCCTCATAATATCAACAGCCTTTCGTCCGAATCCACAACACTGCTGTGGCTTTTGCCGACAATCATTTCCATTTTGGCGAACTGCTTTTCGGTAACGGTAAGCATTTGCACAAGACCCAACGGCGGTTTCTGCTTTTTTACCGAATCGCAAATACCCGTTGCGACATTTTGGTTAAGCGCAATTTTTGAATAAACCGATTCCTGTATCATCATAAATCCGCTTTTAATCAAGAATTTACGAAATTTTGCATATTCGCGCCGTTCGCTCTTGGTAGTTGTCGGCAAATCAAAAAATACAATTACTCTCATAAATCTATAACTCATACTTCACTTCCGCAAGCTTCACAAGCGAAGCGTCATTTTGCTCTATTGCGGCAAATACGCTTTTTACATAGAGTTTTATTACATTCATAAGCGTATTAGCCTTGCCGTCCACTACGAATTCCTTATTCAGTAAGCCTATCAGAGTGCTCTTCTGCTCCTTGCCGAATTCCTTGGGCATCATCGATTTTACGCAAAAATCGACTATCGGGCGAAACGGCTCCATTAAATCGCAGCCCAAATTAAAAGGGTTAAACATATTATCGTGAAATATACCGAGCTGAGTCAAATAACCGCTGCAAACTATTTCACGGTTAACGCATGACAAAATCAAGCTGTAGCCGTAATTCAACGCGGCGTTTACGGGAACATCGTCATTTCTGCTGAAGCTCTTTCCGAAAAGGGCGTTGAAATACACCTTTGCGGCGTGCCCTTCGCGGTTTGTTTCATCGTTGAATTCAAGCTCATTTATGTACCCCTCAAGGAGCTTATACTGCTCAAGACCGTAATGCTTTAAAAGCAGAGCCTGATTTTTGATTTTTTCGGCAACTATACTTGTCCAC
>ENA-OQIE01001435-OQIE01001435.1-human-gut-metagenome-genome-assembly--contig:-NODE-1435-length-10806-cov-10.527449_pt1 | contig 10806 bp, 11 predicted proteins | sample MGYA00242569_ERZ504731 | MGnify/ENA primary metagenome ERZ504731 (study PRJEB26092, sample SAMD00036208) | human gut metagenome | host: Homo sapiens | study: EMG produced TPA metagenomics assembly of...
GAATCTTGAGCTGCCTAGCACACTGCCCTATATAATCTTATAGCGTATCTAGACCCCAACTATTTTTATATAGTCAAAAAAAGCCTGGCAAATTGCCAAGCTTAAAAATTCAATTATCTTACTACACGAATATATTGTGGATTACCCATACCACTTTGATATGCATCAGCTATTACAGTTTTACCATTGTAGTTTCCATGTACAGCTTGTCCATTTCCAATATAGATAGCGATGTGGTCAACACCACGTCCACCATTGTTATAGTAAATCAAGTCACCAGCTTGAGGACTATCTGTATAATATCCATATACACCTTGATATTGATCTGGCCATAATTGATATGCATCACTTACACCCGCATTTGCTAATGCTTGTTGTACAACTTGTGTACACCATAATCCATCCGTTACACCGACTAATTCTTGAGCTGATGAAGAAATACGGTCACCTAAGCTAGAAGCTGTTTGTTCTGGTGCAGGGGTTACAGTTTCTTCTGGAGCAGGAGCTGGAGTCTGTTCTGGAGCAGGTGTTGGATTTTGCTCTGGTGTTTGTTCTGGAGCTGCAGGAGCTTCAGGAGCAGGTGTTGGATTTTGCTCTGGTGTTTGCTCTGGAGCTGCAGGAGCAGGTGTTGTATTCTGTTCTGGAGCTTGTGTTGTTGTATCAACACTAGGTGTTTCTACTGGAGCTGCAGGAGCTTCTGGAGCAGGAGTTGGATCCTGTTCTGGAGTCTGAGTTGTTGTATCAACACTAGGTGTTTCTACTGGAGCTACAGGAGCTTCTGGAGTTTCAGTAGTATCAGTTGTTGTATCTGTAGTTGTTTCTGTTTTAACTTCTTCAGTTTGAACAGGTGTTTCTTCTACAACTGCTTTTTCTTCTGTTTCTTGTTTTACAGCTTCTTGACTAGCTGTTGTTACTGTTTCTTTCACTTCCCCCGTAATGTTACTTGAAACACTTGCTGTAGTGGCATTTTCAGTTTTTGAAGAGTTTACTGTACCATCTTCTGAGAAATAGTAAGATTTTCCTTCAATTTCTTGCCATCCTTTAGCTACAGTTTTATCTTCGTTTACGTAACGATCGCCATGCCATCCTGGTTCTTCCTTGGCTGCAACCACTGTTGCGACAACAGGGAAAGCAGATGCTACACAAAGAATTGCTGCGACTTTTTTACCATTATTTTCTACAAAGTTCATTTTATTCTACCCCCTATTTAAAATAGTTCATGATTAGTTTACCACGAAACCACCTTCCAAACAACCCTAAAATTTATTTTTGGTTAGAAACAGCTAAAAATAAAAGGCCTCAAAGAGGCCTAAATAATCATCAATTATTTTGTTTTTTCAATGATTTCTGTGAAGCTATCTTCTTTCAAGCTAGCACCACCAATTAATGCACCATCGATATCTGGTTGAGCCATATATTCAACGATGTTATTAGGCTTAACACTTCCACCATATTGGATACGTACTTTTTCAGCAGCTTCTTCACCATACATAACCTTAACTTGGTCACGTACGATTTTACAGCAGTTTTCAGCAATTTCAACTGAAGCAGATTTTCCAGTTCCGATAGCCCAGATTGGTTCATAAGCAATTACCATTTCACCAACACATTTTGGACATAAGTCAGCTAAAGAACCAGCTAATTCTTCACGAATTACTTTTTCTGAGTTTCCAGCATCGTAATCAGCTTCTGTTTCACCAACACATAAGATTGGAGTGATTCCAGCTTTGATCAAACGTTTAGCTTTTTTGTTAACTGTTTCATCTGTATCACCGAACATTTCACGACGTTCTGAATGACCGATAATGCAGTATTTAACTCCCATTTCTTCTAACATAGGAACACTAACTTCACCAGTGAAAGCTCCACTATCTTCAAAGTGGCAGTTTTCAGCAGCTACAACTAAGTTTTTAGCGTGATCCAATGCAGTTCTTAAATCAGTAAATGGACATCCAATTCCATAAGTAGCATTTTCGCTAGCAGCAACACCATCAACAGCTTCGAAGAAAGCTTTTGTTTCAGCGTTGTTTTTATTCATTTTCCAGTTTCCAACGATAATAGGTTTTCTCATCTTAAGTACATCTCCTTATTACTTTTCGCTGATAATAGCGATACCAGGTAATGTTTTACCTTCCATATATTCCAAACTAGCTCCACCACCAGTTGAAACGTGAGAGAATTTGTCTGCATATCCTAATTGTTTTGCAGCAGCAGCAGAATCTCCACCACCGATTACTGTAATAGCTTCTGGTAATTCAGAGATTGCTTTACATACTTCTTCAGTACCTTTAGCGAATTTAGGCATTTCGAATACACCCATAGGTCCATTCCATACTACAGTTTTAGCACCAGCTAAAGTTTTTCTGAACAATTCAACAGATTTAGGACCAATATCTAATCCCATCCATCCATCAGGAATTTGTCCAGCATCTGCAACAGAAGTGTTAGCATCTTCACTAAATGCATCAGCGATTACGTTATCTACAGGAAGAACTAATTTGTCTCCAGCTTTTTCTAAATATTCTTTTGCTAAATCTAATTTGTCATCTTCAACTAATGAAGTACCAATTGAACCACCAACAGCTTTAGAGAATGTATAAGCCATTCCACCACCGATGATAACTTTGTCAGCTTTTTTCAATAAGTTGTCAACAACATCGATTTTACTAGATACTTTAGATCCACCAATGATAGCTACGAATGGGTGAGCTGGTTCATCAACAGCTTTTCCTAACATTGTAACTTCTTTTTCAACTAAGAATCCTAATCCATTTTCTTTAATATTTGTAGGGATACCTACAGTAGAAGCGTGAGCACGGTGAACAGATCCGAATGCATCTTCAACGAATACTTCACCTAAGCTAGCCCAATATGCACCTAATTCAGGATCGTTTTTGCTTTCGCCTTTTTCGTAACGAGTATTTTGCATTAATACGATTTCACCATCAGCTAATGCATTTACAGCGTTTTCTAATTCTTCACCACGAGTTACTGGGCAGAAAGTTACTTTTACATCTGGTAACAATTCTTGTAAACGTACAGCTACGCATTCCAAGTTGTTTTTAGCTTTGTCTTCTTCAGTCTTAACTTTTCCTAAGTGAGACATCAAAATAACTTTAGCTTTGTTTTCTACTAAATATTTAATTGTAGGTAAAGCCATTACGATACGGTTATCATCAGTGATAACACCATCTTTTCTTGGCACGTTAAAATCACAACGTACGATGACCTTTTTTCCAGCTACATCAAGGTCTTTAACAGTTCTCTTTGTCATGTATATTCCTCCTACTGTCATTTTTTTGCACATCCATTATATCACTACATAAATTGATTGACTAGTTTTTCACAAGTAAAATATTTCACAAAAAGCGCTTACATCACTTACTTGTGGTAATTACGACCATTATTGATCATAAAACCACGATAAATCTGCTCCAACATCAAGACTCGCGTCATTAAATGTGTAAAAGTTAGATCCGATAATTTCCAACGATAATTCGCTCTAGAAACTAATTTTTCACTTGGACCCAAGCTTCCTGCAATCACAAAAACAATATTTGAATGCTTCATTTGCCAAGTATCCAAATTTTTCGCAAACGTCTCAGAATCAATCATTTTGCCATGAAGATCAAGCAATACTACAAAATCTTGATCCGATAATTTTTCTAGAACACGATTTCCCTCTTTTTCTTTCACCAATAAAACCTCGGCTTCTCTAGAAACATGCTCATTTGCTTCATCCTTGACTTCGATTTCACTAAACTTACAAAAAGCTGATAATCGCTTCATATATTCTTTCTCTAAAGACTGTAACGCCTTATCTTTATTCTTTCCAATCGCAATTAATTTAATCACAATATCCCTCCTTCATTATTCTCTTGAATATCTTTCACAAAATAATCATAGCGATCCAAAAACAATTTCATCGTTTGATAGCTAGAAGTTGATTTATAATCCACTTCTTCCACTTTATCCTCGTCAAATGATAAGATTTGCGCACCCGGAAATCCTAATAATATAGGTGAATGTGTCGCAATGATAAACTGACAATTTTGTTTCACACATTCCTCAATCAAATAGAGTAGTGCCAATTAATTCTGACAAGATAAAGCTGCTTCCGGTTCATCTAGAAAGTATAATCCATTTTTATTTGTTTGTTTCATCAATACAGAAAAGAAACTTTGACCATGCGATTGATCATGATATCTTTCAGAAAAAACACCACTATATTCCATTTCTTTTGTCGCCACATTATAAAAGCTTTCTGCACGCAAGAAATACATCCAATCCGGTTTTCTATTACGCCACAAACGCATATGTTTGTGCAAACTAGAATACGAATCATAAGTAGAAAACTCATAATTTCTTGTTCCACCTTCTGGATTCAATCCATTTTTAATCGCAAGAGCCTCTAATAAGGTGGATTTACCGCTTCCATTTTCGCCACAAAAGAAAGTGACCGGCTTATTAAACATGAATTGATCGATACTTCGAATACTTTTAATATCGGCCACATAATCATCAATTTCATCCCACAAGATGTCAAATCCATTTATAAACATATATATCACCTAAAAAAATAGTACTCTATCTGAGTACTAAATTCCATGATGATTTACATAATAAATATAGATACATAATCCAATCAAAAGAAATCCTAATATCCAATTAAACATTTCTTTTTACTATTCCATAATAGACTTTTGAAGTTAATACATAAATCACAATGTAGACTAGGGCAAAAACCGCAAAACATATAGCTGTAGTTCGAACATAAAGCCAAGCATCACTCACAAACAACAAATGAAGTAGCTTTTCAATCATTGGATACGCAAAACTTATATGAATACCCGCTACAAGTAAAGGCATAAAGAATACGGTCAACACCTGTGAATGAATGGCCTTCTTTACATCACTTTGTTCAAGACCTACTTTTTGCATAATCTCAAAACGATCCTTATCTTCATAACCTTCAGTAATTTGTTTGTAGTACATAATCAGAATGGTTGCCATAATAAATAAGAAGCTTAAGAAGATTCCAATAAATAAGATGCCTGCATATAATTCAATCAAGCGTTGTTTCTGATCCGATTTATTCATCCAAATAAAATTATTTATATTTCCATTTTGATTTAACTTTTCAATAACCTTACGATCATTCGCATCACAATCAAATGAATAACTCGCAAATATTGTACTCGCATTATCGCCATACACATGTATCTGATCTTGTTGCATCCTCTCTAAAGTCTTTTCTGAATCCACAATAATATAATAATGTTCTGTCACATTGGGATTATTTTCATCCATCTTCAAGTGGTCCAATTGTTTCTTCACAACATATTCTTTTCCAAATAAAGATAAAGTCTTTTCCTTGATCGTCTCTACATTAGAATACACATAAATTTCATTCGACTTTAAAGAACCCTTTATATTTTCATAGTCCTGAATGTCCTTTAGTGGAAGGCAATAAAATTCTTGAATTTCATTTACGGCATTCATGCCCTCATTCCTGTAATCTGTAATCAAAGTTCCATTCTTTAAATATCCTGCATAGCTCAATTCTTTATACGCAAGAAGATTCTTTGGAACAATACCCATACGAATCAATTCTTCACTCATTTCATCAAAATCAATATTGGCAGCTTCCCCATATCCATTTCCAATAAAATCTCTTGGGTATTGCGAATCCACAACACGATCAATACTTGACCACATGCTAAGGGTTGTAGACAACATCACTAAAACCATCGTAGAAAGAATACAAATATTCGCAAGTCCTACGGCATTTTGTTTCATACGATACATCATGCCAGAAACACTAATAAAGTGATTTGTCTTATAGTAGTAATTCTTATTTTTTTTCATTAATTTTAAGAAAGTCACTGATATAGATGTAAATAATAAATACGTTCCAATAATGACAAGTACAACAGCCACAAAGAAAACGTAGAGTGCGCTTAAAGGATTTTTAGTCGTAATTGATAAATAGTATCCAATTTTTAGACAAAGAATACCAATAATAGAAAGAACCCATTTGGCCTTAGGCTCTTTTTCACCCATATGATCGGAATGAAGTAATTCAATTGGACTTGAAATATGAATACGAATCATAGAATAGAAATAGATCAATACATAAATCAATCCAATCACAAGAACGCATTGTCTCATGCCAAAAAAAGAAAAGTAGAAGCCAAGTACAATATCTGCACCAATCATTTTTGCGATTATTAAGAACATCGCTTTATCCAATAAAACACCTAATCCAATCCCTAAAACTAATGATACAAGTAGAGTTATTAATGTCTCATAAAACAAGACGCGAGCTAAGTGTTTCTTTTCCATTCCCAATATAGAGAATAACGCGAACTCTTTTTGTCTTCTTTTAATCAAGAAACTATGCGTATAGAACAAGAAGATAAACGCAAAGATTTCAATAATCACAATGCCAAAGCCTAGTAACTGCTTTATAGATGTTCCTCCTACAATTTCATTTAAATGTGGATTATTTGCCAAAGAAACGACCATATACAACATCATTGTCGTTAAGACACTCGTTAATATATAAGGAATGATGGTACGCGCATTCTTCTTCAAATTATCTACAGCTAAATTTAAATAGAAAGCTCTACTCATGATGAACACCACCTGTAGCTAGTAATGTCAACGTATCACTAATACATTGGTACATCTGATCTAAATTCTTGTTTCCCTTATAAATTTCATGGAAGATCTTTCCATCCTTAATAAATAGAACGCGAGACGCATGACTGGCAGCCTTTGTCGAATGGGTTACCATTACGATTGTCTGTTGATTTTCATTGATAGTTCCAAACAAATGTAAAAGTTCCTCTGTACTCTTTGAATCCAAAGCTCCCGTTGGCTCATCCGCCAAAATTAGATCTGGATTTGTGATGATAGCACGAGCAACAGCTACACGCTGCTTTTGTCCACCACTGATTTCATATGGAAACTTATCCAAAATATCTTCAATCCCTAATTGTTTGGCGATTGGAGTCAATCTTTCTTTCATTTCTGGATATTTCTTCTTACTTAAAACCAAAGGCAAGAAAATATTATCGCGATTATTAAAATTATCTAATAAGTTAAAATCTTGGAATACAAAGCCTAAGTGTTCTCTTCGAAAGTTCGCAATTTCTTTTTCTGAAATATGCGTAATATCTTTACCATGTAATAAAACTTGTCCACTTGTTGGTTTATCCAAAGCAGCCAAGATATTTAATAGTGTTGTCTTACCCGAACCAGACTCTCCCATAATAGCTACATATTCGCCTTTATTCACACTGAAATTCACATTACTCAATGCCTGTACTTGATTCTGTGTAAATCTTGTTGTATATACTTTTTTTAAATTTTTTACTTCTAATAATGCCATATTCATTACCTCCATGTACACCAAAATTCTACATAGAATTCAAAAATGCAGCCATCGATTCAGCTAACACTATTCTTACAAGATTGTAAGATTACTCAATTCTTCCTTCAAAATGCGTAAGATCCAATATCACTCGAGTGCCTTTACCAACATTTGATTCAATTCTGATTTTATGATTCAACATATCTAAAATATTTTTACATAAATATAGACCTAGACCACTTGCGGTTTTATCACTACGCCCATTTATGCCCGTATATCCCTTTTCAAATACACGATTTAAATCACTTGCACTAATACCAATACCCGTATCTTCAATAACTAAAACATGTTTAGACTTCATATATATAGATATCAAACCATTTTCATTTGTATATTTTAAACTATTCGAAAGAATTTGTTCCAACACAAACACAAGCCACTTTTCATCACTCAAAATAACATCCCCGGTTTCTTTAAAACTCAACTGAATGTGTTTACGAATAAATTCTGTAGAAAAGCGACGAATCGATTGTCGAATTAAATCATCCAATTCTAATTCTTTAAATAAGAAATCAGTATGCGTACTATTAAGTCTTAAATAAGCTAAAACCATATCTGTATATTGATCCATGCGTAAGAGTTGTAACTTAATTTCACTACGACTTAAGTTCTCATCTTCAAGTAGTAATTTCATAGCAGCAATAGGAAGTTTAGCCTGATGTACCCACATCGTAAAATAGTCTTCTAGATCATGCATTTTATTTTCTGAAGAAATAACATACTCATCATGATCGTCTTTCATAGCCACTAAGATTTTATGATAGTCTTCTCCCATCAATGAAGAATCTTGAAGATCACAAGACAAAGAAACATTGCTATTGGATTGAAGTGTTACTAAGGTTTGGTGTTTCTTATAATATTTGTAGTAATCAAATAAGAAACAAACCACCAACAAAACACATAAAATCATAAAGGCATATGTAAAGGCTTCTAGTTCTAAATTATATAATTTAAATACACATAAACAGATCAAAACACTTACAACATAAATCATTATAAAAAACAATCGATCTTTTAAATAATGGCCAAATAATTTCATATCTTATATCCCAACCCTTTTTTTGTTTGAATAAAATCCACAATACCAATACTCTCTAACTTTTTACGCAAACGATTCACATTCACACTTAATGCATTTTCATCCACATAAAAATCCGTCTTCCACAAATATTCCATTAAATTATCTCGAGATACAATCGTCCCCTTCTTTTCCATAAGCAGTCGAAGTATCTTCGCCTCATTCTTACTCAGTTCCATTTGAGAAGATTGAAAACATACCGTATTATCATCTAAATTAAAGCGTACACCTTGATATTCAAGGATATTATGATTGGATACAAAGTCATAGCTTCGTCTTAATATTGCCGTAATTTTAGCAGCTAGAACATTTAAATCAAATGGTTTGCACACAAAATCATCCGCACCCTTAGAGATAGCCATCACAATACTCATATTGTCTGTAGCACTTGAAATAAAGATAATTGGAACTTTGGATTCTTCACGAATCTTTTCTGTCCACAAATATCCATTCAAATAAGGCAGTGTTATATCCATTAATACTAAGTCTGGATTAAAGGAATGAAATGCATCCATCACATTATAAAAATCAGTAACTCGACAAACTGAATAATTCCAAGATTCAAGAAACGATTCTAACTTTTTTGAGATGAGTTCATCATCTTCGACAATCATTATTTTATACATAGTCTCACCCATTTTATTATACTGCATAAACTAACAAATCTTTCTAACAATGGTGTAAGATAAGACCAAAAGGAAGTGATAGTATGATCTATCTTCAAATGGGAATTCTCATTCTAGAAATTGGATTATGTATATTACTAAACAATCTTTTAAAGAATAAACTCAATAAAAAAGTGCGATACGCCATCTGCATCGCATTACTATTAAATTGTTGGAATATGCGTACGTATCGTACATACATTATTCTGTTTACTTGTATTACTAGCATTATTCAAAAAAAGAAAACCAATCATCTGCATAATCCTTTCAGCTGTCATATCCACATCCATCGTAACTTTTGGCTATATCAATATGTATACCATCCATAAGACAACCTACAACATCACAACAACAAAAGAAATCACAAACACAAAATTTCTATCTACTTGGCAAAGACTTCGTCTATGAATCCACACCCAAAGATGATATGGAAATCCTATTTAAACAACTCAAAAGACTTACAAAAATAGCCCCTGTCTATTTTGTATATGGTAATCACGAAAACAAGATAAAATTCACAAGAAATAAACTCAATCACAAAATCACAAAAAACAACATTATCATTCTAAATGATCAAGAAGTACATTTAAATAAAATTATCCTAATTGGAAGAAGTGACTACACAAATAAAAAGCCAAAAGAATACAACCTTACAACTAAAACCTACAACATTGTCCTAGACCTTCAAACACAAGGAACAAAAGAAAATGTTAAAAACAACATAGACCTTCAACTCAGCGATCATACTCATAACGGACAAATGTTTCCACTATCTTTCTCTTACCACCTACAACCCGACTTTGCGGGTAATTATGGAAAAGAAACATTCAAGCACCACACAAAAATCATTAGCTCAGGCCTTGTTGGTTGGGGCTTTCCAATAAGAACAGAGGGTATATGTGAGTATGTGGTAGTTAATATAACACAAGACAAATAAGCAATATTTAATCACAAATCAATATTCTAGCAAAAATATACAGTAACAAAATGGACTAAGTTTATTTGTATTGTATTTACAAAAAAACATCATATACCTTTTAATCAAATATTTAGATTCTTTCTTGTGTAATTAACATTTACACAATAAAATGTAAGTGGGAGTGGTCCTCTGCCCTTTCTGGCGGGGGGTATCACTCCCTTTTTCATTTTTTAAATCTGTTCTAGCAAAAATCCTTATGGTAACAAAACGCAGAGAGCTCCTTAAATACTGCAAGGACAGTTCTGTTCTAGCAAAAATCTTTATGGTAACAAAACCGTCTTTCACTTGACATCTATAGAATAAAAGTTCTGTTCTAGCAAAAATTCATATGGTAACAAAACAAGCTTTGTCAATATCATTTGTTTGGTCTTGTTCTGTTCTAGCAAAAATTCATATGGTAACAAAACATTTAATAAAAGACTGTATATATAGATGTCGTTCTGTTCTAGCAAAAATTCATATGGTAACAAAACTCATGGTGAAACATGCCGGTAACATAATTAGTTCTGTTCTAGCAAAAATTCATATGGTAACAAAACAATCAGTGGAATTGGTTTCATGGTTGGATGGTTCTGTTCTAGCAAAAATTCATATGGTAACAAAACGAGGATGTAGATTTAGAAAACAATACGATCGTTCTGTTCTA